>MDSV01135973.1_pt1 | contig 34495 bp, 33 predicted proteins | sample 810851 | NCBI WGS metagenome assembly MDSV01 (sample SAMN05326640, study PRJNA326480) | marine metagenome | isolation source: seawater | place: Atlantic Ocean: North East | collected 2012 | reverse complement strand
TGCCTTTTATCTACTATAAGACAATAAATTTAAAATTTAAAAATATTGATTTCTTTACTACTTTCGTTTTAATTTTTTTTTTATCAACCAGTTATAGATCAATTGCAATATGGTCTGGAAGAGAAATATTAACAACTATATTTTTAATAGTCTCAATTTTTTATTTTGTAAAATTTAATATTAATTTTAAATTAAAATATATTTATTTATCTTTTGCCTTTTTAGTATTAGCCAGCTATATTTCACCAGAAGTAGGAATTATATCTGCAATATATTTTTTCGATACATATAAAATTTTAGGCCCAAAACAATTAATTAAATTATTAATTTTTAATTTTATAATTGCTATACCATTTTTGTTGTATCTCCATCACTATCTACAATTTGAAAGAAATTACTCTACAAGTTTATTTATGAATTTTAAAAAAAATTTAACTTTTTTTTTTAGTAGTATTTTAATTTATACAATTCCATTCATAATTATAAATACAAAAGATTATTTTAAATTTATTTTAAAAAAACTATATATTTTAATATCCGTTTCTACCTTCTTTTTTTTAATAAATTTTAATCTTGAAAACAATATAGGTGGTGGTGCAATCAATTTTGCACTTAAAAAAATTGAGCTTGAAAGTGCTATTTTTATTTTTTCAGCGTTTGGGTTTATAAATATTTTTTATATTTTTAAAAAACATCTTAAATATAATATGTTTGTATTATGTATTTTTTTAATTCAATCCTGTTTAAATTTTCATTTTTTTCAAAAATATATCGAATTATACTGGATTATTTATTTTGTTTTTTTATTTAAAGGATCAAATATGGAATATTATTTAAATAACAATAAATTCACAACTTGTTTGATATCCTTATATAGCATTATATTTTTTGGAATATTAGCTTTCAAATAATTTGTTATTATATTTTACTTCATTTTTGTAAATAGAATGTCAATATAATCTATTCCTTCCTTTGCGTAATAAACTTTTAAAATCTGTTGCCATTTAAAGTTATTTTGATAAAGAAAACTAATTATATCTGATGGATTATATGTTTTAATTTTTTGTAGTCTTAATTCAATGATTACATAATTCACCTTTCTTAAAATTTTAATAGCACCTTTCAAGATATCTAACTCTCCGCCTTCGCAGTCTATTTTTAGTAAAGTATTTTTTGAAAACTTTTCCCTAATAAGAATTTTGTCTAATGGTTTTATCTGTACCTTTGATCGTTTATTAAATGTAAAATTATCTCTTTTAAAAAAAGATGATATCGGACCAGATTGATAAAAAAATTTGCTCTCATATTTAGATCCTGCTGCGATTTTAAAAAGTTTACCTTTATATTTCCTTAGAAATTCATTTTCTAAATAATCATAAAATAAGGGATTTGCCTCAACTAAAAAAAAATTCGCTTTAGGGAATTTTTTAATTAGGAAATCAGTACCCTTTTCAACACCTACATCAATAATATTTTTTACTTTTAAATTTTTTGAAAAATCTTTATCTTTTGTATAAAAAATCTTCAGATTTAATTTAGCAAAACACCGCTGTATGAATTTAAATAATTTTAATTTTGTTTGAAAATTCATGTTAATATTATGTCTATTTGGTATGTTTTGCTAGATCAAAGGTTAAATTAAATCTAAATTCATCAAAACACAATCTTAACTTGTTAATTATTTTTTTAAAATAATTAACCATATTATTTATATTTAAACAGAAATAGGTATAAGCTAGAACTAACCTCGAATTTAAAATTTTAATAATGTGTGGTTTTATTGGATATATTTCACTTGCTGATGATAAAAAAAACCTAGTTTATCAGAAAAAATTTAAATACTTTTTTGATAAGCAAAAATACCGAGGCCCAGATTATAATCAAAAAGTTTTTATTAATAAAAATAAGCAACAGATTTGTGTAGGTTTCAACAGACTATCAATACAAGACAGATCTACAAACGGTAATAAAATTTTTAAAAATAATAGGTTCATACTTCTTTTTAATGGAGAAATTTTAAACTTTTTAGAATTAAAAAAAAAATATTTTATTAATGAAAGTTTTGAGAGCAAAACTGATACGGAATTGCTTTTTAAATTTTTGATAAAATTTAACTCATCTAAAATAAACGAATTGGAGGGGATGTTTGCATTTGTGCTTATTGATTTAGAGACTGAACAAATTATTTTATGCAGAGATTACACTGGTATAAAACCCTTGTTTTACCTTAAAAATAAAGATGGAATTTTTTTTTCATCAGATGCATGGTTTCTTTACAGTTTAACAGATAAAAGTCTTGATCCTTATGCTTGTAAATTTTTTTTTCAATTTGGATTTACACCAAAAGAAACATCATTAATTAAAAATGTTAAAAAAGTTTTACCAAGCTCTATTTTAAACTTTAATTTTCATTCGTTAGAATTAAGCAGTGAAAAGTATTTTAATATAGATATTAACAAGCAATATAAGAAATATGATAATAAAACTTTAGAAAATGAATTAACAGATACAGTAAAAAAAAATCTTATATCAGACACTAAAGTTGGAATTTTTTTATCTGGTGGTGTCGACTCTACTATTTTAGCCATCCTGGCAAAGAAATTTAACAAAGATGTTGAGGCATATAGCTCTTACTTTACTCCAAAAGATAAATTTTCAAAATTTAATGTAGATTACAATTATGCTGAAAAAATTTGTAGACAATTTGATATTAAATTAAATAAAGTTGAAATAAATGAGAACGATGAAAATCAGAAAAAAATTTTATTTCGTGCGATTAAAGACCTAGATGAACCTATTTCAAATTTAAATTTTTTTAATTCATATCTTCAATCAGAAAATGCAAAAAAAGATAATTGTAAAGTTATATTAACTGGTGATGGTGCGGATGAAATTTTTGGAGGATATGAAAGATATCAAAAGTGCTATATTGCTGATAAGTTAAAATTTTTTAATTTTATGTTTCCTAAATTAAAACGTATTAATAAAATTAAAAATTCTGATATTCCTAAATATTTTTATAATCATATAAATCTAAAAAATAATTCTAAATTATTTAATGAAAATTTTTTAGATGAAATGAGAAATACTAATGATTTGATTTTTGACTATCCAAATTCAAACAAAAAAAGTGAAATAATAAACTATTTTGATATATCAAATTGGTTAGTGGAAGAGTCTAATTCAAAATTAGATAAATCTAGCATGCTTAATTCAATTGAGGCTAGAGTTCCTTTCCAAGATAAGAATTTAATTCAAAAATATTTTAAAATAAGTTTAGATGAGAAAATTGACTTCTTTAATTTAAAGAAACAACTCAAAAAATTAAAGTTTATACCTGATTACATAATTAAAAGAAAAAAACATGGGTGGTTTAGTCCAGAATCAATATTTTTAAGAAGTTATCTAAAAAATTATTTTGATGAAATTTTTGAAAAAGAAAAAATAGAATATCAAAAAATATTTAATCATGAAAAATTATACGAAATGTTTGAGAAACATAATAAAGGATCATATTATAAGAAAGAATTAATTACGATTTTTACGTTTCAAATTTGGTACGACCAAATAATTGATTTGGATTAATTATTTTTGAAATCATTAAATATTTTTTTTACTCTTAAATCCCAAGTATATTTTTTTGCACTTTTTAAAGAATTATTTTTCAAATATTTATATTTTTTTATATCTTTGAATACTTGAAAGATTTTGTTTACCCAAATTTTAGGTTTGTCACTTGGAATTAATATTGAATTGTAATTATTTTTTAAAATATGTGAGTAAACATCCAATCTTGAAGCCAAAATTATTTTACCACAAGCAAGATATTCAAATAACTTTAGGGGCGACATGTATTTTCCAGTATCTAAATTATTTGACCTAACACTAACAGTTTTAAGATATGGCATAATTAAAACATTATATTTATTCATAGTTGCAGGAATTTGATTATATTTTAAATGATCAAAAAATTTCAAATTTTTTTGTTTTTTAAGATAACTAAAATTTGAATTTAATAACTTCAAATCTCCAAAAATATGGAAATTTATATTTTTTAATTTTATTGAAATATCTTTTATTATTTCTAATCCTTTGCCTGATGTAAGACTTCCGAAATAAGCACATGTATTTTCAATAATTTTTTTATTTTTTGGTCTAAATAATTCTAAATTAACTGCATCATCTAATATTAAATAATCTTTTTTTTTAAAATTAAAATAATTAAGTAAATATTTATTTATTAAAATATATTTTAAAAATTTTTTTTTATTAGTGTTTTGAAATAAGGAAAAAAAAAATTTTGTAAAACTTTTTAACTCATGATGTATTTCGAGATAATTAAAAATATTGTTATTTGCTAAAATTAAACTACTAATTACACTTCTAGAAATTATAAATGGTTTTTGTTTTTTTTTTTTAATGACCTTTAAACAAATTTTACCAAATAAAATTCGACTAAAAAAATTTAATTCCTTTTTAGATGAAAAAACAGATTTAATTTCGAAATCATATCTTATTCCAAATTCTTTTTTAATTTTCTTTAATAAACTTTTTCGAACATAAGGAACAAGTAAGACAACTTTTTTTTTTGCTTTTGCTAATGCATTACACATTTGAAAGACATGTACAGCATAAGCTGACTTACTTGGTAAATTAATTTCAGCAATATAATAATATTTCATTTTGGATTTATAATATTTACTATTTATATGATAAACTTTTGTATAAAAAAAATGAAATTATAAAAATATTCAGATGAACTTAGATCAATTAGCTATATTAATTGTTACATTTAAAAGTGATGAAATCTTAAGTGATTTATTAATTAAACTTCAAAAATTTAATGTTGTAATTATAGAAAATTCAAACAATGAAAATTTTAAACAAGTAATTACTAGGAAATATCCGAATGTAAAATGTATTTTAACTAATTCAAATATTGGTTTTGGTCGTGCTTTGAATGTAGCTTTTCAAAGATTTAAATACCAAAATTATTTAATTTTAAATCCAGATATTAAAATTACAGAAGACCAAGTAATTCAGGTTTATTCGAAAGCAATTTCTAATGATGATATAAGTGTAATTGCACCTTCAACAGTCAGTATTAAAAACAAGCTTACTATTAGGCATGGTAATTTTAAATTAAGTAAACAACAAAATTCAAAATATAAAGAATTAATTAAAGTAGATTATGTAAGTGGTCACGCATTTCTAATCAAACAACATGTGCTTAATAAAGTTGGGTATTTTGATGATAAATTTTTTTTAAATTTTGAAGAACATGACTTATTTTTTAGAATTAAAAAAAAGGGACTAAATGTTTATGTTATGAAAGATTGTTCCATAGTACATTTTGAAGGCAGATCGTCAGATAAAAAATACTTTAGAGAAACATCTTTATTGTCTAAATGGCACTATGGATGGGGATACTTCTTTTTTTTTAATAAACATTACAACAAATTTTTTAGTATTTTTTTTTCTTTAAATTTTTTTTTAATAACGTTAATTAAATTTTTAACTTATTATTTTAAGAAAGATCATTTTAAAAAAGATTTAATGTTTTATACTTTAATGGGAATGTTGGCAGCTTTTAAAAATCAAAAATCTTATTATAGGTTTGATAATTTAATCTAACCCCAAATATTTTTTTTAATTTTTTTTTTTGTGTTATAGTCAGCATTGTTAAATATTCTTGTAAATTTATCAGAAATTATTAATTTATTTTGATTGTTACAGGCATAAGTTTCACTTTTATTCCATTCACTTTCATCAAACCTTAATCCATCAGAATTAATTACATAAATTTGAAAATTTTTTTTTTTTAAAAAATTGGTCATACCATTTCTTCCACTTTCATTTATCCAGCTTCCTATTTTTTTATATCTATATTTTTTATTAAAATTTAAATCTATAAAATCTGATGCTGAAATCATAAAACAATTTGATCTTATGTGTGGGTTTGGGAAAATTGGAAATCTTAAAAAATTTGATAATGCGTAATAATATGATTTTAATTTATTTTTACTGTGTGATCCAGTAAATGCAGTATTAACCATACTTTCCATTGAACCAGACGCACCAAGTAATGTTTTATTTTCGTAATTATTTGCAAAATGTGCTAACCAATTATCAACAACTGGATAACTGTGACAATTCATAAAAAAAATAACATTATTTTTATTTTTTTCTGCAACTCTTTTATAAGAGCCCCAATCGAAATCGTTAAATTGATTATTGTCTAAATATTTTTCATGTTGAACCAAATTTAGCTCATTCACAGAGAATATAGGGTCATTTTTTTTAAAATTTTTAAAACAAATTATTAATTTATGTTCCTTACCTGATTCATATTTAATGTAGTGATTCAAAAAATTAGTGAGAAATTCTCTTTTATCGTAAATTGATATAAGGTATAAAACAATTATATTTTTCATATATTATTTAAATGAATTCTTCCATATCTATAATTTGTAGAGTATGCAATTCAAATAATACTATATTCAATTTTAGAACCAGAAACTATGACTTTGAAAACTCTAAATTATTTGATTATTATTATTGTAATGATTGTAAAAGTATTTTTTTAAAAGATGTACCAGATAATATTAACAAATATTATTTACAAAAATATACTCCTTTCAACAATTCTTTAGAAATAGATTTTAAAGATTCTGAAAATTTAAGAATTTTCAAAAAATTTACAAATAAAAGTTCGGTTTTGGAGTTGGGTGTAGGTAATGGAAATTTTTTAATTAAATTAAATAACTTAAATTACTCATGCTTTTGTATTGAGCCATTTTCTCAAATTACAAAAAAATTAAAACAATACAAAATAAATGTTATTGAAAGTAAGTTGGAAGATTTAAATTTTTCCAAATTAAATTTTAAAGTAGATATTATTTATTCCTGGCATTCAATTGAGCATCTACACAACTTAGAAATTTTTATGAAATTATGTGACAAAGTTTTAAACAAAAATGGAAGGATTGTATTATCTACACCTAATAAAAACTCCTTATCATATATGTTTTACGGTAAATATTGGTATCACTTAGAAGCTCCTAGACATAATTTTTTAATTGATCAAAATGAATTAATAAAAAAATTCAAAGAAAGAAATTATATAGTTGAAAAGTCCGTTTTAAACTACTCATCAATAATCATGTCAAAATATGGTTGGGAGACATCTGGGTACTATAAAAAAAAATCTTTAGGAGGCAAATATCACTCTTACCTAGGAAAATTTTTATCATATTTTATGCCTTATATTGAATTTTTTTTTAATAGAACTGCACAAACAACATTAATATTAAAAAAATAATTTTTTACAATTTTTAGGGATTAATAAAATTTTATTTTTATGCACATATGAATAGGGTAAATCTATCTTGAGCATTTTATTTGTTAAATCAAATTTTTTATCTAACAATCTTAATTTTGGATAATTATCTAAACTAGTGTAAATAACTACGTTATTATCTTCTATTAAATTTTCTGTTATTTGAAAATATTCTTTATCAAAATAATTCCACATACTGTTAAAATATTTATTATTCCAATTTCCTTCTTTATTTTGATACCAGGGCAATAATTGATTGAATTCTAGATTATCCCTCATTATTACAGAAACAATTCCATCGTTGGAAAAATTTATTGCATTTTTAATTCTACAATTATTAGAAATTTTTTTTAATTTTTGGTCGATCTCTTTTAAATGTGACCATGTATTTATGTCCCATTTTTGACTTTTAAAAAATTTAAAATATTCATCTTTGACATATTCTTCTTTTTTAAATTTATAAACATAAAGTAGATTACTATTATTTTTTGAAAATGGAAAAGCACTGATTGAATAAAGTAATATTATTACAGTTATAATCAGCTGATTTTCAAAATTTTTTATTTTAGATATCAATTTAAAAATAATAATTAATCCTAAAATTAAACCACAAGAAAATTTAAAAATAACAACACTGTGTAAAGTTTGATAAAGTAAGATAAGCGAACAAAATGAAATTAATATTAAATGATAATCTTCATTAGTAATTTTTTTGTTAAACTTTCTTGCAATAAATGTTAAGAAATAAATTGAATTTACTAAAATTATTATAGTATATATTAACCAGTTTGGTTCTGAAAATATTCTATTGATAGTATTGTTTATCAAATGATCAAATAATGAAATTATGATTTGAAAGTAATTCGTCTCTATAATTTCAAAAAAAACTTTTCCCATCTGATTATAAACTAACCAGTATTCAAAAATATTATTTACAATTAAATAAAATAAAAAAATAATAATTGGTATGCAGTAAATAAATATTTTTGTTATTAAATTATAGAAATTTAACTTTAAATCATTTTTAAAGTAAAAGTGATTAAAAAAAATATCAAAAATTAAAATTAAAATCGATACCAACCAAAAACTCTCACTAAATAAAATTGCTGTTGATAAAACAAAATATGAGAAGTAATTTAAATAAATATTGCTAGAAATTCTAAAAATTAAAAAAATATTTACTAAAAAAAATAAATAATATGTATGCCATGGAAAAATGGCATACGGATGAAGAGAAAAGATAATTACTAATCCTATTATTGAAAACAAAATATTGGTAAACCTCAATAATAACAAACCCATGATAAAAATTGACAAAGAATATACAAATGATGAAATCATAAAAACATAAATAAAATTATGTTTGAATAATTCAAATATGATTGAGTTTACCTTTGTGGTTAAAATTCCATAATGAATAAATAAATCTTTATAAGGAGTAATATTTTTTGACATTCCATCTGCAGAAAACAACACTAAGCCCCAATGAAAGCCATCATACTCATATATTCCTTGTGTAATTGAATTTATAAGAGAAAAAATTGGTATTATAGATAAATAAATTAAATTTAATTTTTTTTGATCTATTTTTAACAAATTAATTTGTCTCTCTAATTATTTCATCAAAAATAGGTTTAAATTTTATGTAAATTTTTAAAAAATTTTTTTTATAAAATTCATATTGTTCTTCAGTAAGATCTTTATCTGCAAAATTTTGGATTTTATTATTTACTTGATTGGAAACCCAAACTTCAAATTTTTTAGAATTAATGATATTTGATACCTCTGACTTTAACAAACCAAGAGAGAACTTTATTGAAATTAAACCTAACAAAAATACTACAATAATAATTAAAAACGGTTTTTTATATTTATCAAAATTACTCATAAATTCATTAATATCGATAATGGATTAAATTTCAAACTTTAAAAAATTGTTTTGAATATGTTGATTTAATCTCAAAGACAATTGAATAATTGTAATTGTCGGATTTGCATGACCTCCAGATGGAAACGTAGAACTACCAACTACAAAAAAATTTTTTGAACCATGGACCTTCAAATTTTTATCTAAAACTGAATTTAGTGAATTTTCTCCCATTATTGTTCCGCCCATGTGATGATATCCTGCTTCAGATATATATTTACTTCCTTCTTCAAATAAAAAACTATTTCCAGACACTCTTCCCAAATCATTTTCAATTAAATAAGAACCCATTTCTTCCAATAAAACTCTAGCTGTTTTTCTTACTAATTCAGACTTTTTGTATATCAATTTAGGAAGCGGATTATTAAACTTATCTTTTTTTTCAGATAAAGAAACTCTGTTAGAAAATTCTGGATCTTGTTCCCATGAAGAATAAATAGTTGCTCCACAGGAATTTTTTTTTTTTATCAGTTTTAAAAATTCATTAGATAATTTAGGTGCAACACACATCAAATTTTTAGCAATATTTTTCCAATCATCATTAGTTCTGTCGTGTGTAACTAACCATGCACATGAATTTAATATCTCTTTTTTTTTTATTAATTCTTTTGTTGGAGACACACTATACGCATCTGAGGCATTACCAGCATTAAACATATTTACGAAATGATTAAGAGAGGTATTGAGTTTCTGTTTTAATTTTTTTTTATCTACAAAAGCTTTTCCAATCGTAGTGAAAGGATGTTCATACCAATAATTTCCAATTGGCATTCCTTGATAAAAAAGTTTTTTATTTTTATTTTGCTCTAAAAGTAAAATTCTTGAATTTTCTATACCACCAGCAGCGAGAACAAAAATTTTACCTTTAAGAGTTATTTTTTTTTTTTTTACTTCAGAAAATATATTTACCTTAGAAATCTCAAAATTGTCACCTTCAAAGCCAATCATAGGGCAATTTAAAAATAATTTTATATATTTTGATTTTTCAATATTTTCATAATATTTATCTCCATATCTAACCTCAGAAAGTTGAAATTCAATTAATTTTAAATAATCATTCATCTCCTCTTCTCTAAAAGAATTATTGATTTCTAAAAATTTTGTTGCTTCGTTTAAATATGGGTCTAAATCTTTTTTAAGAATAGGCCATTTGGCAAAATCGTATTCATCTAGAGGCCTACAAGTTCCTCCCCAATGCCCCATTGTGCCGCCAAACATTCTTAACCTGGTAAGATCTATGGGTTTGGGAAATTCTTTTGTTGCTTCTCCTTTGTAATAATTTTGTGACTCCTCGGAATAATATCTTTCTCCTGCCTCTATAACAGCAACGTTAAATTTTTTTTTTTCAAGTTTTAAAGCTAAGGTGAGGCCTGCTGGACCCGAGCCAATAATTATTACGTCAAATTTTAAACTTGAGTCTGATTCAAAATCATCAATTATCATTATTCATCATCTTTTGACAAAATCCAGTAAAAATTCTCAGACTTTTTCACAATTGTTTTTTTAGATTTAATTTTATTTTCAAAATTAAAAAAAAATGTAATTAAAGGAAGTAATATTAACGTTTTTATAAAAAATCTTTTTTTCATTTTCTAAATAAAGAAATAATTAACTTATAAATTACAAATATCAATTTTAAATAAACATAAATAAATTCTTTTAACTTACCAGATAACGAGTTCTTAAAAAAATTATTATATATATTTATTGAATTTTTAGATTGATCTTGTTTCATACGTCTAGATTTTTCAAATAAAAGAAATGCTATTAAAAATCTATTTTTGCCTGATTTATTAATTGTTCCTCTATGCCACAAGTAATGACTTCTAATAATTAAATCCCCAAATGAAAGTTTTAATCTTTTAAATTTTTTTTTTTTGAAATAAAAATTCCCAGTATTTTAAATTTTTTTGATGTGATTTTAAAACAATTTCGGTTGGACCTGAATTTAGGTTTACATCTGATGTTGCAATATTTATTAGTATCATCTTATCATTGAAATCACCATCTGTGTGAAAATGTTGATTAAATTTATCTGGTAGAGATAAATTTCCCCCAAAAAGAATATCAAAAGAATTCAGATTTTTTCCTGTAATGTCTTTAATTATTTTATTAAGACCATTTTTTTTAAGTATATTAAGAATTTGAAATCCATATTTTCCAGGGTAAACATTTAAATTTCCAATTATATATCCACCTAACTTATTAATTGTAGTTTTTTTGATGGCGCTCTCTAATTCTCTATTCAGAGAAAGACTTATTTTTTTAAATTTTTTATCTTTGGATGTAAAATTTTTTAATTTAATGTAGCCATCATTTTGATATTTTTTTTTTAGAAATTTCATGATTAAAGGCAAATTACTTTTTCAAAAATATATAATTTATTAATTCTAAATTTTATTTTAATAGTATACATTAGTCTCTGTATTGCTGCTTAGTATAATAGTTAATTTAAATAAAGAGTCTAAAATATATATAATAAAAATGTTAAACAAAAGTATTTAATCAATGATAAAAACGAATATTATAATATTTTGCTATAATAGACCATTACATCTTAAAAAATTATTAACAAAAATTAGAGAAATAAAAAAGAGAAATATCTATTTAATTTCAGATGGTCCAAAAAATATTAAAGATAAAATAAAAGTTCAATTGGTTAGAAAAGAAATAAAAAAATCAAATATCAAGTTTGTTAAGAAAAAATATTTAAAAAAAAATATTGGTGTTAGAAAAATTTTTGAAGTAGGTCTTAATTGGGTTTTCAAGTATCAAAACGAAATAATAATTTTAGAAGATGATGTTGTGCCAGCAAAATCTTTTTTCAAATTTTGTGACCATATGCTTTCCAAGTATAGAGAAAATAAAAATATTTCACAAATAACTGGATGCAATGTAAATGACAAAATTACAAAAAATTTAAAAAATGATTATTTCTTGTCAAAATATTCAAATATTTGGGGATGGGCTACGTGGAAAGATAGATGGTCAGATTATGATAATAACTTTAAAAATATAAAAAATCTCATAAATAGTAAAAAATTTATAAACTCTTGTTTAAGTACAAATGAATACAAATTTTGGAAAAAATATTTTATTATTCATTTTAAAAACAAAAATATAGGAACATGGGATTATGCATGGACCTATACCAATTTTTTAAAACAAAGGTATTCTATTGTTTCAAAAATTAATTTAATTGAAAATACAGGCATCGAAGAAGGTACAGGGAAGAATCCAAAAAAACTAAAAAATCTTAAAAAAAAGGAAATTAAAAACACAATTCTTCATCCAAAAAAACTCACAATAAATAACGCATATGATTTATACTCATCAAATAATATTTATTCTTTGCCTAAGCTTTTATGGCGTATAAAAAATAAACTAAATTTTTAATTAAGTTTTTTTAATAAATGTTCACCCAATCGAATTGCTAAAGCACAAATGGTTAGTGTTGGATTTACACTACCAGATGTTGGAAATATAGCTGAAGAGCAAACATAAATATTTTTTAATCCGTTTAATTTAAGATTTTTGTCAACTATTTTTGGATATATAAGTCCCCCCATATGATGTGAGGCATCATCAGTTTTTAAATTTTTTTTGTTAAATGTTTTAACACTTTCAAGACCTGGGTTTTTACTAAAGTAGTTATAAATTTTTTTTGTTAGAAAATTTAATGTTTTAATTTCCACGTTTGAGAAATTTAGGTCTATATTCGCTTTATCTTTTTTTAATGTAATTTTATTTTTAATATTAGGTATCATTTCAAAAAAGCATCTAATCGAGTATGTGTTGTGAAATTCATTATTTTTAACAAAATTTATAAAATTTTTGATTTTACTATTGTTTTTTTCAAATCTTACATAGGTATTTAGTAAGCCATATTTCAATTGAATATTTTTTTTTAACGAAACTCCATAATATGAAATTCCACTTATATTAGATTGTAAACTTATAAATTTTAATATTTCATTTTTAGGATACTTTAAAGTTCCTAAGTTAAATTTTGGATGATCCATAAAAAATTTGCCAACATAAATCTTATTTTTTAATTTATTAAGAAATTTTTTTTTAAGAGACCTCAAAATCAAAGTTGTTGACTCTATGCCGCCGCAGCAAATTATTACTTTTTTCACTCTAATTTGAATATTTTTTTTTGAAATATACAAATTCACATAATTTTTTTCTTCATCGATATAATTTACATCGCAGTTATATATTAAATCTATATCATTCTTATAAAACTTATTAAAATTAGTTGGTTTTTTTGGTGAGAAAAAAAACCTTGTAGTAAAAGGAATATGGAAAGAAAGTTTATTATTTATAATTTTTTTATAATTAAAATTAAATTTTTTATTTAATTTCAAATAATAATTTCTAAGCTCTCTTATTTTTATTGGCCAGAATACTTTTTTAGATCTATTAATTTCAATTGTCTCATAGTATGAACTTACTTGTGACCAGTCTAAACTAGTTCCACCTACAGCAAAAGTTCTTGAAAATTTTTTAATTTTTAAATTTTTGGAAAAAATTTTTTCATAAAATTTTTTTTTAAAATTTCCTTTTTCTAAAATAAGTATTTTTTTCTTTTTTTGTAATAAATCACTTAAAACTGTGGATGATGGTCCTGTTCCAATAATTATAAGATCGTAATCAAGAAAATTTATTTTATTTTTAATTTTTTTAAGATTATTGTTTAAATCATAAATCATTTTTTAAGATCACTTTAAGTTTACTTAATATGACGTTTATAGAATTACTTTTTATAAAATTTAAATCAATAAAATATAAATTGTTATAAATATCATTTTTATTTTCTTCTTTTTTGATCTCTAAGGAATGATTCATATAGATTGGCCAATTATATTTTATTATTGGCCAATTAAATTTATTAACATTCGAATTAAAGTAAAATGGCAGTCCATAATGAAAACCTGAAATAGGATACTCGCTCAAAGGAATATCAATATTTTTGTTGCTCTCTAAAAATTTATAGATTTTAAGATATTTTTTAAAAATTTTTTGATTATTCTTTTCAAAATTGTTTAGACTTTCATCTGCAATTAATGACGCAAGTGGATGCATCCTTAGTTTAATATTTAATGAAACACCAGTATAATGTGAACTAAAAACATTATCATTATGTCCTGGGTGATGCATATTTATCATTTTATTATAAAATTGTCTTTCATCTGTCAAAATAACACCACCTTCACCACCAGTGATAGCTTTTTGACCTTGTAAACTAAAAAAAGCAATATCGGCATACTCGTTTATGTTTTTATCTTTATAAGTTAAACCTTGGGAATGACTGCAATCAAAAATTAATTTTGTTTTATCATTCTTAAATATTTTTAATTTTTCAAAATTACAAAAAAAACCAAAAGGGTGAGTAACAATTATTAGATCATAATTAATATCACTATCGATATTTTTTAAAATTGGTTGAAATTGCTTGTCTACATCAAAAAAATAAATTTTATATTTTAAAATTTTTAAAATATTCAATACTGAGGGAAAGGTCATTCTTGATACTAGTATTTTTGAGCCATCTTTTAATCCCAAAGATAAAACAGATGCATAAAAAGCACCAGTACCACTAGAAAAAGTTAAAGCATATTTAGAATTGAATTCTTTACTAATTTTATTTTCGAATTTTTTTAAATATTGTGGATATTTAGAAAAATTTCTCAACAATACGTAATAAAAAATTTTGATCGCACTTACATAATTTAAATTATTAAGCCGATTGATAATTTTAAACAATAAATTTATCATTGAATAATATCTGTTTTAATTGAAAATACATTTAAATATTAAATAATTGAATAACCGCCATCTACCAAAAGATTTTGACCTGTGATATAACTAGAATTTTTTGAAATCAAAAAAATTACTGGTCCAACTATTTCCTCTTTTTTTGCCATTCTTTTCATAATAGTTTTTTGAGAATATTTTCTAATAAAAATTTTACTTTGATTTCTTAAAACCCCTCCTAAAGAGATTGAATTTACTCTAATTTTTTTATTTAAACTTCCTGCTAACCATCTTGTTAAACTATTTATTGCTCCTTTTGATGCAGAATATGATGCAGGATTAAAAATTTCAGTATCTTTATAAATTTCTTTATCTGGACCAATTATACTATAGATTGATGAAATATTAATTATAGATGGATCAGAAGATTTTTTTAAGCAACTTTCTAATCCTTTGCTTATTTGATAAATTGGAACTAAATTTACACTAAAACTTTTATTCCATTCATCAATTGAAAATTGATTTTTTTTTATTTTATCACCAACTAGAGCAGCGTTATTTATTATTGAGTCTATTTTTTTATATTTTTTTTTTAAAAACTTAATTAAATTAACTATCTCAGAATTAACTTCAAAATCACACTTATAATAATCACCGAAACGATTTTTACTTTTATAATCCTTATCTATTAATATAACTTTTTTTGATAAGTTTTTTAATGAATTTGCTAAACAACTTCCTAATACTCCATTCGAACCAGTGATTATTATAATTTTATTTTTTAAATTCAAATTATTCATTAAATTTTTTATTTATAAATTTTACAAGATCATAATCAAATCTTGTATCAATATCTATAGATCTCTCTTTGGGTATCAAAATATGACTCATATTATTAGTTTGATATAAGTTTAGTGTTTCAATTATATATCTAAATTTAACAATATATAAAACTGTTGTTATATCAAAACACTCAGGTGCATCCTGCCTTCTAAATATTTTTTTCTTTATTTTAATTATAGGATTTATTTTTCCTTTTTTTACATGCACCATGTTAAAATATGGATTTTTAGATGATTTTGTTAGAGAAAAGACAACATCATAAGGTTTTTTTATTATTTTTTTGATACCATTTGAAATATCAGTCTGATTTCTCAGAGGAGAAGTAATAGGGAGAATAATCAAATAATCTGGGATATCATTTTTATTTTTTAAATATTTACAAAAATGCTTCCAAACATTTATTTCTGGCACTTTATCACCTGAGAGTTTTCTTGGTCGAATAAATGGTATGTTTATTTTGTTTTTTTTTGCTAATTCAATTATTTTACTTGAGTCTGTTGATACGAAAACCTTTGAGATTAATTTAGATTTCTTCGCCTGAACAAATGTATGTTCTGCCAAAGTTTTATTTTGAAATTTTAAAATATTTTTATTTTTAAGTCCTTTTGAATTTTTTCTTGCACATATCAGACAATAAACTTTTTTTTTCATTAATTAAAAAAATTTTTTAGTTCATATATTTCGTTAGTATTCCACTTTGCTAAATCAATATTTTCTTTATACAAAATACTTCTTGTCATATTAAAAGTATCACCAATAAAATTGAATAAATTTGCTGTACAAATTGCGTTTACTTTTTCATTTAATAATATGTTTTTAATATGTTCAGGTTTTCCAATTCCACCTTTTAAGATTATTGGGCATGTAACTTCTAATTTTTCAATTTGATCAATAATTTTTAAATCTATCCCCATACCAGTTCCATCAAAATCAATAGATTGCAACATAATTTCACCAGCTCCATTTTCAATAACTTTATTAATATGATCATTTAAATTTAAATCCTCACATATTTCTTTAGCTCTTTTTTTATAAATTTTTATTTCATTATTTATAAACTTATAATCTATACAGCCTATAATAAATTGTTTTCCAAATTGCTGAGCTATATTTCTTGCCAAGCTAACATTTTCAAAAAATATATTATTCAACAATATTTTATCAGCACCATTATTTAAATAAAAATCTACATCATTCATTGAATTTATTGATCCACCTATTGTAATTGGAATAAAAATTTTTTTACTAATTTTATTTACATCCTCAATAAATTTTAGTTTATTATTTTTCTCTGACAAATCCAAAATTACTAATTCATCGATCCCAGTGGATATTGCTTCAAAATTATAGTTTTCAATTAACCAATTAATATCTCCAACTTTTTGCTTATTAAAATTTCTACTTAAAACAAAATATCCATCCTGATATAAAAGTGAAAAAATTAATCTTTTCATTTAATTATAAGGTAAAAAAATTTCTCAAAATTTTTAATCCCACTGATTGACTTTTTTCAGGATGAAATTGAACACCACAAATTTTTTTATAATTAATTGCAGAAATAAAATTTGTGTTATGTTTGCTGTAAGCTTTGTTATATTTTAAGTTATTCTTATTTTTAATTTCTCTTATTCCATAAGAATGGGTAAAGTAAAAATTTGAATCATCATTTAGTCCACGAAAGAATAAGTTTTGTTCAAAGTCAAAAATTTTTGAAAAACCAACATTTGGAACAAAATAATTTTTCCCATTTTTAAATTTTAATCTTTCAACATAGCCATCAAAAATCTGTAATCCTGATAATTTACCCTCTTCACTTCCATTCATTAAAACTTGCATTCCTACACAGATACCTAGAAACGATTTCCCTTCATCTATGTAATCTTTAATTGCTAACTTAAGATCATATTTTTCTAAAGCTGATATTAAAGAGTCAAATGAACCAACTCCTGGCAATATTAAATGACTTGTGCTTTCTAAATCTGATTTAGAATTTATTAAGTTATAATCAATTCCTAAAAAATTAATTGCATTTTCTAAAGAATTAACATTTCCCACTCCAATATTAACAATAGAAACTTTTATATCTCTATTCAATTTCAAAGTTTGGTTCCCATAATTTCGTTGTACTGTTTTTTTTAAACAATTTTTTATTTACCCATTTATCGATATTTTCATCAAAGTCTTTTTTGCTGACATTGTAGTAATCAATTATTTTTTCTATTGAGTTTTCTGGATATTTGCCATCAAATAATTTAACCAAGTTGACTCCCTGTTGCCTAGACATTGCACCTCTTCTGATCTCGATGCTAGCATCTTGAGTAGACCTTCCAAATCCAAATTTTAAATACATTAAATAATAATGTAAGTCACAAAGAATTTGATCGTTTTGAGCAAAATTTGTAAATGTTCCCTCATTATTTTTTTCAGAATCCACTAAGCCACAATGTTCTTTAGCAACTAAATAATTTCTGTATGGGTCCCAATTTTCAAAATATGACCAATGCGTTAATTGAATTTTATTTTTAAACTCAGGAAATGAAAAAAAATCTAAATTTTTTTTTTCAAAATTTTTTTTTGTTAATATTTTTTCATACCCTCCCTCAACATAAATCTTTTTTATATAATCTGCATCAAATAAGTATGTGTCCTCGCTTTCTTTTTTCCCACCGTATTCAACTTCACCATCTTCTGCATAAAAAACTAATTGAATGTCAAATTTATCTGCAATGATAGGAGGTATTGTAAAAATGGCTAACATCCATCCCCAGTACCCCATTCCCATCTCAAAAAATCCATATTTGTTAAGATCTCTCATCAAACTGTAATCAGGATCAATCGAAATTAAGTTGTAACCAGACCTGGAAAAATTCCTAATGTTTGTGGTTCCCACATTTGATGGAAGATGTGGATTAACTGTGACACATAGAGGGTTCATTCCATATTTGTATTTTAAGTTGTAAGCAACGTAAGATCCGTCTTTTCCACCACTTACAGGAACAACACAGTCAAAATTTTTATTTTTACTCCTGAATTTTTCTAGTAATTTTTCAAGTTCTTTCTGTCTTTTATTCCAATTTATGTTCTTTTTTTTTTCAACCCATAAACACGCATTGCAAAAACCACTATCATCAAAGGTAATCCTGGGTCTTGTTGACATAGCTAAACAACTTTTGCACCAAAATATTTCTTCTTTCATAAAACCTTTTTTTTAAATAAAAACTATATATAGATTAAGTACCATAAATACAAAAACTAAATAAAACAATGACTATAAAATATTCAATATTATTTTTGGGACGTGAAAATTGTGAATATACAGCAAAATTAGAAAAATTCTTAAAAAAATTTTCTAAAAATTTTACATTAATCAAATCAAAAAAAATTGGTCAAAAAATTGAAGAAAAAAAAATATTTAACAAAAACTTTGACTTTATAATTTGTTTTAGAAGTTTTTTTATTATTAAACAAAAATTATTAAAAAAAGTTAAAATTTGTGCAATTAACTTCCATCCTGGAACCCCAAAATATAGAGGTATAGGTTGCATAAATTTTGCATTATTTAATAATGAAAGCAAGTTTGGTACAACAGCCCATATTATAAATAAAAAAATTGATTATGGTAAAATATTAGATGTTAAAAATTTTAAATTTAATAAAAATGATAACTTAGAAAAATGTCTAGAAAAAACCCATAAAAATATGTTTGTTCAATCAAAGAAAGTATTAAATTATATCTTCTCAAATTCAAATAATTTAGAAAAACTAATTAAGTTGAACAAAAATAAAAAATGGTCGAAAAGGTTATATAAAAAAAAAGATTTGGAAAAGCTTTATAAAATAAATAAAAGTATAAGTATTAAAAAATTTGATCTACTAAAAAGAGCAACAATTTACGGTGATTTTAAACCTTACATTTTACATTTTAAAAAAAAATTTGTTTTAAATGACTAACTTCGAAAAAAATAAATTCTACAATAAGAAAATTTTTTTGATTGCTGAAGTTGGTGTAAATCATAACGGTGATTTGAAAAAAGCCTTAAAACTAATTAATCATGCCTCAAAAGCTGGATTTGATGCAGTAAAATTTCAAACTTTTGACCTGGAAACTATGCTTCTTCCAAATACTAAATTGGCTATTTATCAAAAAAAAACAAATTTTAGTAACATGAAAGAAATGTTAAAAAAATATTCTTTATCTAAAAAAAAATTTATTAAAATAAAAAACTATTGTAAAAAAAAAAAAATAATTTTTTTGTCTACACCATTTGATATTAATAGTGCGAAATTTTTAAATAAACTAAACGTTCCATTATTTAAAATTTCATCAGGAGATCTTGATAATTTTTTGTTATTAAGAGAAATTAAATCATATAAAAAACCTATGATAATTTCTACAGGAATGTCAAATCTAATAGATGTAAAGAAATCTTTAAATTTTCTAAAACTTAATAAAAATAAACTCACTATAATGCACTGTATAAGTGAGTATCCAACAAAATTAAAAGATAGTCAGCTAGGAATTATTAAAGAATTAAAAAAATTTAATTATCAGGTTGGTTTATCCGACCATACTCAAGGTTTTGAAGCATCTATTGCATCATGTGCATTGGGTGTTAATGTTATTGAGAAACATATTACCTTAAACAATAACTTTAGTGGACCAGATCATAAAAGTTCAATGCATGTTAAATATTTAGATAATTTTGTAAAAACTATCAGATCTATTTCTGCAAGTTTACAAGTAAATAAAAGATTTAAAACTAAAGAAGAATCCAGAACTTTAAAAGTAGCTAGAAAAGGCCTTTACTATCAAAAAAATTTAAAAAAAAATCATATTTTAAATGTGAATGATCTAATTGCATTGAGACCTTTAGGAAATGGTTTGTCTCCTTCAAGTTATTACTCATTAATTGGAAAAAAATTAAAAAAAAATATTAAAAAATTTCAGATGATAAAAAAATCTGACTTTATTTAATCTTAAGAGTTTTTTTTAATTTTTCGCTTCCTACATCGTCCCAATCTTCATGAATTGGAAAAGCATGAACCTTGCTCCGGTTTTTAATTGCAATTTTAATCAGGTCTGGCATATCTAAAAATTTAGGACTTCTACAAAACTTATTAATAATATTTGGGTTTATTATATATATACCTGCATTAATTTTTTTTGATATTGTGGGTTTTTCTTGTATCTCTTTTATCTTTAATTCATCTGTTTCTAAAACAGCAAAAGGGATATTAACTTTATGAGTTTGTAAAGCTATAGTAATGTCAGATTTATTTTTATAATGTGAATTTAACATCTCATCAAAATCTAAACTTGTAATAATATCACCATTCATAACCACTAAAGGTAACTTTAGTTTATTTTTTAAATAATATAGGCATCCAGCGGTCCCTAAAGGCTTTTTTTCTTTAATATAATTAACTTTAACATTCCAATTATTTTTATTTTTAGCATGTTCTATTATTTTTTTTGATAAATAATGAACTGATAAATAAATTCGTCTAAAATTGTATTTTTTAATATTTTCAATTATTTTATCTAGTATTCTATCTCTGCCAATTTTTAAAAGTGGTTTTGGAATAACACTTGTTAGTGGCAATAATCTTTTTCCAAATCCACCAGCCATAATTAAAACTGGGTTACCTTTAACTTGTTTTTTTAAACTTAAGTCTTTGACAGATATAATGTTAACAATCTTACTTTTTTTATCTACTACAGGTAATTGACTTATTTCATTTTTATCCATTACTTGTTTAATTTTTTCATAATTAATATTACTTGGTATTATTAAAGGGTTTTTTGTTACCGCATCTAACGCTTTTGAGTTAAGTTTTTTTCCATTCACTATAGCTCTCCTGATATCACCATCAGTCAACAAACCTAAAACAGTTTTTTTTTTACTAATAACAACTGCTACTTTTAACTTATTTGAATTAATCGCTTTTATTGCTTGTGATAAAGTTGCTTTTTCAGAAATTATTGATTTTTTCCAATTTTTAATCATAAGAAATTATTTTTTGTTTTTCGTAAATTAAATTATTCAAGTTTATAGATGATATTTTATTCACAATTCTTTTGCTAGTATTTGTTTTATAAAATGGATTTTTAATATTAGAAAGTTTTTTTTTAAAATTATCTTTAGAAATTTTAATTATTTTTTTTATGATCGCTTTTTTTTCAAAATTTGCACAAATAATATTTTTTGTCATTATTCTTCCTTTTTGTCTATCACCTAACATTATTGCTGGTAGTTTAAAACTTGATGACTCTAAAATGATTGACGATGAATTTCCAATAATTCCATTAATATGCTGTAATGTTGAAAAGTAATTTTTTTTACCCATAGATTTTTTTATAATAATATTTTTCTTTTTATTGTATTTTTTTATTACTTTAATTATTTGGTGACTATTAACATCCAAATTAGGTTGTGATAATATAAAATTATAATTCTTAAAATAAGTTAGGCTGTCCAACAATTGTGTTATTTCTTTTTCTGTTTTTTCTGGAAAAATAGTATTTGGATGATATGTGACAAGAAACGTTTTTTTTTTAAATCTTAGTGTCTTATTTTTTTTTTTTATATTTTCTATGCTAGGAGCTCCATAATTAAAAATTCTATTTGGACTTTCTCCAATTTTAATTAAATTTTTTTTATACTGATTGTGACAAACAAAATGAATATGTGATAATTTAGATATTGCATTTCTATAAATATTATCCAAAGATCCTAGAGTTACTTCTCCACCATGAATATGTGCTACAGGAACTTTATATTGAACACAAGTCATCGCACATGGAAGAAGCTCGTATCTATCACCTAATAAAACAAGCAATTGTGGTTTGTATTTTCTCAAAATTTTAGAAATTTTTTCTACGATAATTGATTTCGATTTTGAAATATTTGCTGCATTTCTTAAGCCTATCGGATGCTTAATCTTTAATATTTTAATTTTATGATTATCTCTAATCTCTTGAATTGTGTTACCTGATTTATGATCATTGTGTTGACCTGTAGCAACAATTAATGAGTTAAATTTTTTTGATTTTTGAAACTCTGTTATTATATTTTGTAAAGGATTATAATCTGCCCTTGAACTTGTATAAATTAAAATGTTTTTTTTCATTATTTTTTTGTAATTAAATTATAGCTACTTGGCAAAGTTATAATTCTTTTTTCTAAACTAATTGCATTTTGGAGATTGGTTTTTTGACATTTTTTGTATTTTCTGAATTTATGTAATAAACTCCAGACTGGTCTAATTCCTATATTTAATTCAATTGCTTTTTTAAAAATTTTTTTTCTCAAATATTTATAATCCTTCTCAATAATTACCGCATTTAGCCAATTATTGCTTTTAGAAGAATTCGACGAATTAAAGAAAGTTAGAATTTTAAAATCCTTAAATTGTTTTTCATAAAAGTTTTTTAGATTTTTTTTATTTTTTAAGAATATATTTATTTTGCCTAATTGAGATATGCCGAGCGAAGAATTAAGACTTGGCAATCTATAATTATAACCTATATCAGAAAACTTTTGCTCATAAGGGTGTTTCACCTTCATGTTTCTAATTAAATCCAATCCCTTCTTATAATCAGAGTATTTTTTTATAAGAATAGCTCCACCACCTCCTGTGGTTAAAATTTTATTTCCATTGAAGCTTAATGCACCAAAATCCCCAAAAGTTCCCAAATGTTTTTTTTTATACCAACTTCCAAAGCATTCAGCTGCATCCTCTATTATTTTAATTTTAAAATTTTTTAAAATTTTACACAATTCATCTATTTTTGCAGGATTGCCAAACACATGGGTTATTATAGCTGCCTTGATAATTTTATTACTTTTTTTGTTGAAGCATTGTTTATTTTTTACAATACAGTTTTGGTTTAAAAAAATTTTTAATTTATTTGGATCAATACCAAGGCTGTCTTTTTCACAATCGCAGAAAATAGGTTTTGCTTTTAAATATGAAATTGAATTTAATGATGATATAAATCCTAAAGTTGATAATAATACCTCGCTATTTTCGTCTACACCACACAACATAAGGGAGGTATGTAAAGCTGAAGTTCCATTTATTGTTGACAAGGAATAATTAGATTTACAATATTTTTTTATTTTATTCTCAAATATTTTTGTAAATTTTCCATAAGTGGAAACTTGAGATAATTTGATTGCCTGTTTAATATTGTAATAATCATCCTTATCAAGGCTAGGTTCATGCAATGGTAGGAATTTTTTTTTTTTTAATTTTTTTAAAACTGTAAAAAATTTATTAATTTCAATGCTTGTGGATTTGATTTTACTCATTTCAAATAGGTTTTATTCAACTTCTCTATATCATAATTTTCCTTGTACCATTTGATCGTTAAATCTAGGGCTTTAATTAAACCTTTTTTTTTTTTGAACTTAGGTTTCCATTTTAATAACTTATAAGCTTTTTTAGGATTACAATTTAATCTTGTTACTTCGCTTTCTCTTGGTCTTAGCCTATTTTTATCTAACACCAATTTAGCTTTAGATTTTGTAATTTTTTTAATTATATTAAACAGCTCGATAATTTTAATTTCGTAGTTACTACCAATATTAATCACTTCACCAATAGTTTTTTTATTTCCAATTGCTTTTAAAAAAGCATTTGTAATATTATCAACATAGTTAAAATCTCTTGTGGTTGACAAATCACCGAGAAATATTTTTTCTCTACCACTTAAACACTGAACAATAATACTTGGAATAACTGCACGTAATGATTGCCTTGGACCAAAAGTATTAAAAGGTCTCAAAATTGTTATTGGAGTATTAAATGAATGAAAAAAAGACAAACATATTTGATCAGCACCTATTTTAGTTGCAGCATAAGGAGATTGACCTAGCAATCTGTGATTTTCATCAATTGGAATTCTTACTGCAGAGCCATAAACTTCACTTGTAGAAGTATGAATTATTTGTTTAACTTTATTTTTTATTGAAGCATTTAAAACATTAAATGTTCCTTTTATATTTGTGTCAATGTAAGACTCGGCTGCATCATATGAATGAGGAATAGCTATTAAAGCTGCTAAATTTATAACAATATCAGATCCTTTAATATTTGTTTCCAAAAATTTATTGTCTCTTATATCGCCAAATATTTTAGTGTATTTTTTTTCATTTTTTTTTTTCAAATATTTAAGATGACCGATATTACCAAATGAATTATATTGAACCAATGCTTTTACTTTATGTCCACTCTCAATCAATGCTTCGAGTAAATGAGAACCTATAAATCCTTCCGAGCCAGTTAAAAATATTTTCATTTGTATTTAATTATTTTTGAGTCCTCTATTTTATAAATTTCATTACAAAACTTTTCAAGAATTTGTATATTGTGAGAAGCAAAAATAATGGTATGGTTATTTAAATCATTAAAAATCTCGCTTAAAATATCATTTTCTGTTTTTTTATCTAGAAAATTTGTTGATTCATCAAAAACTAAAATTTTAGGCTCTTTAAAAATTGCTCGTGCAATTGCAACTCGTTGTTTTTGTCCAGCAGAAATATTACTTCCATCACTTCCACATTCACTGTCATATTTTTTTTCTTTTTTCTGAATGAAGTCATGAATCTTGGCAGCTTTTGAAGCTTTAATAACTTTGTCATAAATTACACTTTCTTTATTTTGCAAGTTATCTTTATTTTGTAAGGAAATATTTTCAAAAAATGATCCTTCAAACAAAAAAGTATCTGATGGAACATGGCCAAAAAGATTAATAAAGTTAAGGTTATTTTTATTTAAAACTTCTTTTCCATCACAAAAAATGTTTCCAGAATCTTGATGCAATAAACCCATCAAAATATTTAAAAATGTAGTTTTACCGGAACCACTTTCTCCTATAATGCCTACTTTTGCACCAGGATTTATTTCAAAATCAATATTTTTTAAGATCTGATTATCTCCTCTGTTAAAGCTAATATTTTTCAAAATTAGATTATGTTTAAACTCATAGATTTCTGGATTTTCTGTAAAAATTACTTTTTTAAGTTTTGTTTCTGTCAATGAATTGTAAATATCATTTAGAGAAGGGTAATAATAAATTAAATTTTGATAATTAGACACCACTTTAACTATTGATGGCAATATTCTTATTAAACAAAATCCGAAAAGTGTAATTAAAAGTAAAATATTTTGATTATCGGTATTAGACAAAAATAAACCAATGGTAATAAAACAAAAAATTAATATTGATATAAATTCAAATAATAATTGTGGTAAAGCAGAATATACTGCATGACTAACACCTACATTTTCTAGCTGCTCATTTCTTTTGTACAATAAGTTTGAGAAAAACTTTTTTTTATTAAAAAGGATAATATCTTTTATACCCTTAACACCTTCATAAATATGCTGATATTTTTTTTTTTCAAAAAAAACTCTATCTAGTCCTAGTTTTAGTACTCTATTTTTAAAAATTAACAAATATGTAGCCATAATAATAATTGAAAAAAATATTACAGTGAATGTAATTTTAAAATTTAATATAAACAGAAAAAAAATCACAACAGTAAATGTAGTAAGTTCTAAAAAAATATTTAATATACACATAAGAAACCCGGCAGTGAATGCTCTAGATTGGTTGTAAATATTCTTCACAATTTCAGAAAAACCTACTTTTGTTACATATTCAAAATCACAATTTAAGTAATTAAAAAATAGTTTGGATGAAATTTTTTTATCTAAGCTAAATATTGCTTTTGAAACTGCATACTTGTTTAACAAAAGAATTAAAAATTTCGCAGTATATACAACAATTATTAAAATAAATAATAATACTATGAAATCATTATTACTCAAATCTCCCTTTAAATAATTTAAAATAAAAAACTTACTCTGATATTCATTTAAAACATTTTCAGAAATTATAGCGGCAATTGCAGGAAAAGCTAAACCAATTCCAATCAATTCAAAAATTGAACTTAGTAGAGATAGCGCAAGGATAAAATAAATATAATAGTTTTTTTTTTTAAAAATCTGATTGTTAATAAAATTTATTTTATCTAACTGATTTTTAAGTTTCATATTTTTATTTTTAAATAAATTAGTTTATTATTTTTTAATTTTAACATTTATATTCTAAGACTTTTAAATTGTCTTGGATCTGGAATGGTTGTTGTTAAATCATTTTTTTTTAAATATTCATAAATTTGATTGGGTACTCTTTTTTTGGAATTAATTGTTCTAACTATTTCTTTAAGTTGAAATAAAGTGTCAAATCCAAATATTAACTTATTGAAATGCTTTTGATCAATAACAAATTTAATACATAAAAAAAATAAACTTAGATCATTTTTTTTTAATAAGTAATTCAATTCAATATATTTATTTAGAAATTTTTTAAATTTTTTCTTTATATCTTGTTGTTTCATTAAAAGAACACCCTGATAAAAAATAGATCTTGCATGTAATTTTATTTTTTTTTGTCTTAATAATTTTAAAATTCTTTTGTCGAAAACTTTAAAATTAATTATATTATATGGCACTTGTATAATATTAATAAAATCAAAAAATTTTTTTAATTTATATAACTCATCATTTTCATAAATCGAGACACCAACTTGAAAATTAAATTTTTTTTTTAAATTGATAATTTTTTTTTGAAAGGACTTTTTTAAAAAAAGTTCTGTAGAATGTGCCATAATACAAGATACATTATTACCTGATAGATGTTTATGAATTTCCACATTATTTAATGATGAAATTTTATTGACTTTAATAATTAATTTAATTTTTTTTTGAAATTTTTTATTTTTTATAGTTTTGGATATTTTTTTTAATGATCGATTGTAACTAGTTGCTGTATCTATTGTGTAAATTTTTTTTTTTATTGCAAAATTTAATATCCTTTCCAGATGATTTGCAGAAATTTCACCGTGTTTATTGGCAACACCATATTTCATGCCTAATTGAGCACCTCCAATTATTATTTTTTTGTGAAGGTTCATAAATTTATAAAATATTGTTTTTGATTAAAAGATAGTGTTTATTAAAAAGTATGTTTATCAAAAAAAAACTGAATACAAAACAAAAAAAGAAATAAGTTCTGCAAATGTAAAATGTTTTTACCTTATGCTGGAGGCTTTGAAGAAAACTTAAAAGAAATTTATATACTAAAAAAATAATCAAAAAAACTTAAAGAATTTTTTTGATCATACATTTATTTTTTTTTGCAAATAAACACATTTTCACAAATTGTATTTATATTTATTTTTACCTTACTTCTGTCAACTTTTTTTAATTTATCAAATATAGTTTTAATATCTTTGTAAGATAAATGGTCAATTTTCTTTTTCTTTTGATTTGATGAAAGGATATATTTTTCAGGCAAAAAATTTATTAGAAAAGTTTTAATAACAAAATTATTTTTTATGAAAGATAAAAAGCTTAATAATTTATGTTTAATCTGAAAGAAATATGTCGAAATATTCGAAATTTCATTTTCTGTGTAATAATATTTTGAATTTAAGTTTTGCCCTGAATTTTTAATTAACCTTATAATAACTTCATAAGAGTTTTTAATAGAAGCATTTGTGATAATTTTTTCTAAATTATCTGAGTCAGAATTTGAGATTTTTTGTCTCTTATTTTTTAATAAATCATTTATATGATTTTCTGTTTTTTTTAAATCTGAAAAATAAGATTTAGAATTTTTAAAAAAATTATGCTTATCACCAAAAGAATAAGGTAAAAATGTAACAATTTTTTTTTTTAAAATTGATGCTTCAAAAAAAGTATTACAACCAGAATTCATATAAATTTCACTTCCAATTATCCATGGTGTAATAGATCCAGAATATACAATAAGTAGATTTTTTGGAATTTTACCAAACTTTCTCTCCACTACATTGTCCTCTTCAGCAGGATGTCTTCTAAAAATTATATTTATATCGGGATTTTGATAAGCTAAATTTTTTAAAAGCGTCACTGTTAATTCATAATTTTTTTGATGTGTGAAAACAAGTTTTTTTAAGTTACTTATCTGATTTTTGATATGTGATTTTGATTTACCCTCGCATGAATTTTTAATTGCAATAATTTGCTGTCTTAATACAAATTTTCTATCATCTTCGAAGCTCGAAGCAAACAAAATGTATTTATTATATTTTTTTTTAATTTTTTTTACTTTTTTGTCATATATCTTCACATATGGTAGCTTTAGTAAATCAAATTTTGGATGGCCAGATACAATGGAATTCTTTTTATTTTTTTTAGATATGCTTAATTTTTTTAGATCGTTATAACCCCAAAATAACAACTTATCATAGTATTTAAATGTTTCCTTTTTATATCTGTAATCAGAATAAAACTTTTCTAATAAAGAAATTGGGCCTTCTTCATCAATCATTAAAATTTTGTTATTTATTTTTAATTTTAAATTTAATCTTTTGGTAAAAACATTTTTTTCAAAAAATATACAATTTTCAAACCTACCAATCCTTTGAAACATATGTCTGTTACTGCAAATAATAACTTTTGAATTATTTACGTTTTTTAAAATTTGATATGATAAAAAAACTTTATGAAAAAGTTCTCTGTCTTTAACTTCAATTGGAATTACAATTATCATATTTTGATTGTTTATAACTTTTATGTAAAATATCTAGTCTTTAGAAATATACTCAAAAATTAACACAATTTATTTATTTTTCTTCAAAAAAAAGTCAGTTATATAATTTATTAAAAAAAAACCAAAAATCAGCATTTTTTTACAAACCTATAACAGGTCTAATATATTGAAAAAAGAGATCGTTTCCGAGTGTTTTAAAACAGACTTACATAAATAAATCTTCGACTATTTACACATCCGGTATAGTAGATTAATGATTTTAAATAATTTAAATAATATTTATGAAAATTTATTATAAACCTAAAAATTGTAAGAATGTAATATCAACAATCTTAATTGGAAAAAAATTTTATGAGGATTGGTATAAGTTTAGCTATCCAAGCTGGATAAAATACTGCAAAAAACATAATTTAGGTTTGATTGTTTTTAAAAAATATCTTGTAGACAAAAAAAATCCTAAATGGAAAATTTCAAATTGGCACAAATTACTGATTGGAGAAGAATTAATTAAAAAAAAATTAAAAATTAAAAATGTTTGTTATTTAGATGCTGATATATTAATTAATTTCGTAACTTCGCCTAATATTTTTAAAATTTATAGAGAGCAAGGTTTTGGTTTAATTTCTCAAGTTAAAAATCTTCCATACAAAATATCCACTCCGATAAAATTTAATGGTCTTTCAATTGAAGAGTACAGTTGTAGAAAAAGAATGGCTTTTTTTAGAAATAAATATTTTAGCAAAAGATACCCTTTAGATTCTTCATTGTTTATGCCGCTTCACTCTCAATACAAATATATTGGTGTTAAACCAAAAAAAGATTATGCATGTACGGGTGTAATAGTTTTTAACCTAAAGAAACATTCCAAAATATTAAAGAATTTTTTTTATAAATATAAAATGGGATACAAAGATTTAGCATCAGAAGAGACATATATAAATTTTGAGTTACAAAATCATAAAATACAGTGGCTTGATTATAAATTTCAGAGCTTATGGGCATATGAAATGCCTCACTATTACTCGTTTTTGTATAAAAATGAGAAAAACAAAGAACTTGTAAGATACTGCATAAGAAGCTCTTTGATGAATAATTATTTTTTACATTTTGCGGGAAGCTGGAATGAGTGCCAAATGTGGAAAACAACAAAAATTTTTGATAAAAAAACAATCAATGAATGGAGACAATTTGAAAATTATTATCAAAAAAAACCAAAGGGTATTCCTCTTGGAAAAATAGCTCCAAAAAATTGAGTGTTTTCAAAAAAAAATCAAATGACTAATAAAATTAAAAACTTTTTAACTTGGTGATAAATCAATCGTTTTCAATGAAAGTACAAAAAAAAATTTTAGTAATTTTATTATTTATAATATTTACTATGCAATTTATTTTAATTGCTCATAGATTATCTTTTGATAGCAATTTGTTGTTTAATTTTTATAAAAAAGATTATGGACTAATTGAATCTCTCAAAATAGATGAAAAGCTTTCCTTTATTTTGGATATAAAGAATATATCTAAAAATAATAACCTTAAAAATTTTCAACTTTCAAAAAAATTAAAAGACTCTAACTCTTATGCTAGAATAGTTGAAATAAGCTATCCAATAAAAATAAACTCTAAATCAAGATATTATTTTGCCTTAAAAGATGAGATTTTAAAAAAGTGTGTATTAATTGAAAATTCAAAAGAAGTTAATTTATATGAATGTAGAAAATAAATTCTTAAAAAACCAGATTTATCTTCAATTTTTATTAGTTTTAAATTATGCACTGTACCTATTAAATTTGCCTAAACAATTTTTTATAATTAATATTTTAGCAATTATAATAGTTTTCTTTTATATTATTATTGATAATTTAAAAAAAAGATTACTATTAATTAAATTAATAATAATCATCTATGCCATTATATCCTTAGGTTCTCCATTGATAGAATGGGATGCAAGAACAATTTGGCTTTTTCATGCAAAAAGAATTTTTTTTGATAACAATATCTATAGTAATTTTGATAACTATTTCTCAATATCACATAATGACTATCCTCTTTTAGTTGCATCTGTATCTTCTTCAATTGCTCATTTATTTAATGGTTGGAATGAAATACTTCCAAAATTTTCAAATGTTTTTTTCATGACCTCTCCGTTTTTGTTTTTATGTTTTATTTTAAAAAACAAAGTAAAAGAGATTTTGTTTGCAGCTATAATATTACTTATAATGGAAAAAAGGATAATAGTTGGAGAAATGGATATGCTTAACAGTATATATTTTGTTTTAACAATTGTATGCTTTGGCTTCCTACTTTTTAATTCAAATAATAAAAATAATTTAAATAAAAATATTCTTATTTATACTATTTTAAATTTAATAATTTATTCTCATATTCGACCAGAATCTTTTTACTTTTCTATCTTAATATTTTTATCTGCAATATTTATAAATTTTTTCAAAAAGGAAAAACTTAAAACATCAGTTTTTATTTACCTATCTCTCTCATTTATTCCAATATTTTTTTGGAAATATCTTGTAGCAAATTCTGGAATTACTACAATAACAGAGCACATTTTTGATTTACACCTACTTAAAGAAAAAATATTTATTTTTAGTTTGCATTTTAAAATTTTTGAACTTCTTTTCTATAGTAAAAACTCAATAATCAGCATTATGTTTTTAATGTATTTTATCTTTAGCTTTATAAAATTAGAAAAAAATAGCGACACCATTTCTTACAATAAAAATTTAATACTTGCCAACCCGATAGCCTTTTATATTTTGCTTTTTGCTATAGTTTATTTTGGTATAATTTACATATCAATACTTGGAGCAGCTACCGATGATATGTTGAATGAAATAGGAAGATTTAGATACAATTTGCCAGTAAGTATATCCATTTGTTATGCAACAATCTTATTTAAATATCAAAAAAATATTAACCTAAAGTAATTAAATCTAAAGGACTTTTCTTTAAGATAAAAATTGGATCAGAGGACATTGGCCCTCCTGGGATAAGGTTAATAGTGCCTTTTTTAAATTTTTTTGATCTAACTTCTTGTGCTATGCAACCCTCACCGATTATCAATAATTCAAAATTTTCTTTTTTCCAGTCTTTATATCTATCGTTGTTATTTCTTTGGCACAATATTCTATAAATTATAGTCTCATTTGTGACATTCAATTTAATATTATCAGTAAAGTGTCTTTGTAGTTGTACTAAATATAATTTTTTTAATTTGTCATCATTCAAATGATTAAAATAATTTCTATCTAAGAAAATATTTAAACCTGGATAATACTTTTTAAGTACAACCTTTTTATAGTTGGTGTTATCTTCATTCCAATTTTTATATTCTTCTTTTATTTCAGCCTCATACTGGTCTAAATTAAACTTTGGTATAAATTGGTTTTGAATTTTTTTAATAAACTTAAATGGAAATATATGATTTCTATGGGTTAAAAAACCGTATGTGAAAAAAAAAATTGCTATAAAGGCATATATCAAATATTTTTTTTTTTTCACGGTTTCAAATATATATTGCATCTCCAAAAAGATAAAGGCCTCTCAAATATTTACTAAATCTTTTTGGTAAAAAATTTGACTCATGTATAATTTTTGATGCTAAATCAAAATTAGAAGGATCAAATTTAATCTCGATAACATTCATAGGGTCTGAGATAATTTCTTTGTTTATCTCAAATGTATTAATTTTTTGATATTTAATTTTTCTATCATATGTAATTCGAATCTTTTTATTAAACAAAAAATAAGATCTCAAGTAAGATATTTTTAAAATTGGTTTTAAACTTAAATCATTAACAAATTCTAAAAAAAATTTATTTTTTTTTGAATTTAGTTGGCTGTCTTTATAAGTAAAACAATCATTAAATTTAATAATTTTTTTTTCTGATGGAAGTATAATTTTTTCACCCAAATTATTTTTTTTTGTTTTAATTTCATAGTTATATTTAATCTCATCATTATACCATCTTAATCTAAACTTTCGTCTATTAGAAATTCCACTCAGATTATCTCTAGCCAAACTTAAATTATCAGTATCAAAATAAACTGTATTAATTACTCTATCATTAAATGCTTTTTTAACTAATTTAAGATTATCTTTCCATGTTCTAAAGTTTAAATCATAATGATGATCTAATGGTACTTTAATTTCATATCTCATATTTATTTATCAATATAGTTTTTTAACATTAAAATTTTTTTCTTTAATATTTTTATTATTTATTGATAGTTTACTATTTTTTTGTACTAGTGTTTGATTACAATCTTTTACTACATTTTGTAAGTTCATATTTCCGCCCTTAAAATAATTTTTTTTTCTAAAAACAGCAAAATCATAAGGTAAACAATTAGAGATCGAAATTTTTTCTCCTAAAACATTACTTGAGTCTTTGCTTGCAATTCCCATTTTCGCATATTTAATTTTAGCATTAATAATTTTCAATGTGCTTTTTTCACCTGCTGAAATTGCCTTGTCACTTACTTTCTCAGCTTTAAAATTATTAATAAAAATATTTGAATTAGATAAATCTATTGCATCACCACCAATATCTTTGAAAATTACATTATTAATATTACCACTTCCAAAATCTACATCTACTGCATCTGATGAAATATTTTCAAATCTTAAATTATTAACTTCAATTTTTGAATTAACAAAATTAATGGCATCCTCAGCTTTTGAGTCATAGATATTGCTATTTGAGATATTAACATTTGCATTTATAAAATTAACTCCTCCTGTTAGTTGGATTCTTTTATTATCAAAATATGTGACTCCTGAAATATTTACAAAATTTAGGTTTGATGTCTTGTTTTTTAAATTCTTAGAATTAACATAAATACCTTTCCAAGGTTCATTTTTTCTCAGTGATTTAATATTTATTTTTAAATCTTTACTTCCCACTAAAGAAAATGTTCCATTTTTTACCTCTATATATGAATTTGATGACATATTTAAGTTGGTTCCACTCATAATTTTTAAGTCAAATCCATCAGGTAT
>MDSV01141174.1_pt1 | contig 34504 bp, 38 predicted proteins | sample 810851 | NCBI WGS metagenome assembly MDSV01 (sample SAMN05326640, study PRJNA326480) | marine metagenome | isolation source: seawater | place: Atlantic Ocean: North East | collected 2012 | reverse complement strand
TTGAAGTTTCTTTATCAAACCAAAGAACCTCAAGAAAAGCGCCATGCGTATCACCACGAATTTCAACTTTTAACCTACAACTTTCAGGTACACTTCTTGAAAAATAACCAAGGATAGCTTCAACATCTATTGCAGCGCCGTTCTTATCTTTTAGAAATTTTGCACATTTTCGCCGCACCGCTTCAGGCGCATAGCTACCATTCACGCTTAAGATATAGCGTTCGATGGTTTGCTCATTAAAAGCTTTTAATGCGAAAGACTTTTCCATCCCACTTCCTCGCTATCTTTATAGCAAAAAAGCGTTAAGATAATATGAAAACTAAGAAAACATATCCTGTAGCTTCTGCCAAAACAGTCCTAGACTAGCTATAGCACTATCATAATGCCCTGCGCCCGGTATTACTTTTGCTTTCAACTCTGCCATAATATTTTTCGCATCCTTATGGACAATCATATCGGCGATAATTTTACCGCACATATGTGTCGGCACCACACCATGCCCAGAATAACCAAAAGCATAATATATACGATCTTCTAAACCACCAACTTCTGGCATCTGAGTTGCGGTTAGACCTAGATAACCACCCCACCAATGGGTAACATAGGCGTTCTTTAATTGCGGAAAAATACAAACCATCTCCTGATATAATTTTTCAAAAGTATGGCGCTCCTCTTGTTTGTTCTTAAATAAAGCCGTATCTCCACCACCAAAAATAAGTCTGTTATCTTCTGTTTTAGCGAAATAGTTCAGTAAACGCCGCCATTCAAAACATGCGTAATTACATGATAAAACTGTTTCCGCTACATTCGGCCTCAAAGGCTGTATGGCAAACATGGATGTCCGTGCCAATATATATTTTTTACGGGTCTCGGGAAATAACCATCCTTGATAGGCATCTCCCGCTAAAACAATTTTTTGCGCCGTAACAACGCCCTCTGGAGTCTCTACCTCAATATAATCAGCTTGTTTATTGATCTTGAGGGCTGGAGTATTTTCAAAAATCTTGAGACCTTTAGAAACCAAGTATTTTGCCAATAAATTAAGGTATTTAAGTGAATTAAAATGGCCGCCATTTAAGTCAACCAGTCCCCCTACATAAAACTCAGAGCCTATAGCATCTTTTGTTTCACCCGCATTTTTAAGAGCTAGATTTTCGCCACAACCAATTTTTTCTAAAAAAGATTTATATTCAGCCAAATCATCCGCTTTTTTTTCTGACGTGGCTGCTATAATAAGTCCTGATTTGAAGCTTGTTTCTTGCTCAATTTCTATAAATATCTGTTTAATGGTCGCAACAGCATCTAATGTTGCTTTATATAATGCAGCCGCTTTATCTTCGCCATACGCAGCCGCAGTTTCTCTAATATCCTTATTAAACCCAGGAATAATTTGTCCTGAATTTCGTCCAGAAGCCCCCCATCCCACACGATGGCGTTCAACGAGCGCAACATTTTTTTGGCCTGCCTTAATTAAATGATATGCCGTTGCTAGACCAGTAAAGCCAGCACCAATAATACATATCTCTGCTGATATATCCTCATGTAATGATGCGTATTTAATGCCATAATTTTTTTGATCTTTGTAAAGACAAATATCATCAGATAAAAATCTATCACGATTATGAACAAAGGTTCTCATTAAAAGATTCTAAGATAGTTTTTTAAACCCATAAAGCCTAATTTTCAAAATTAGATAATTAGTTATTTGCAGCGCAGCACATGATTTTCTTTCGTTTTCAAAATGGTTATGGCAAGAGAAAGACAACAACAACTTAATGAGGATTTAATATGGCATTTGATGGCGTAGCAATTAATCACCCAACCTTAGCATCTGAACGTGTCTTCAGCCTTGAAAGCATCGCAATAGCTAAACTTGGTGAAACAGAAGGCAAAGCATTTATGGACAGAAAATATGTCATTGCAGGCAATGAAACGCCTCGTCAAATGGCGCATAGAAGTCAATCTGGATACACCACAGCAAAGCATATGTTATTTCCAAGTGGTGGTTGCTAATGCAAACGGATGACCAATTGGAAAAAGCCCGCATCATGCGTTTAAAATGTTTTGCCGCCAACAAATTTGGAGAAAAGAGAGCAACACAATTATTAAACCAGCCTTACGATAATTTTGATGGGGACACACCTATTGCGGCCGCATCAGAATCTGAAGAAGACCTTAATTTTGTCGTGCAACAAATCAGCCAACCAAAAAAACTACGGCCTAGCGAAATGTCAGCTTGCCGTTTTGGCTAAAATCTAACGGCTTCCCTGTTTGAAAACTGCGACGGCAATAGCGTTCCAGTTCTCTTATTTGCTTAGCGTCATTAAAATCAAAGCTGCACTCAAAAGCCTCACAATATAATAAGACATCAACAAACCTTGTCGCTTGGGTTTTCAGTGCCATGCTTGATGCGGGGTATGTGTTTTCTCGCAAAGACCATCCAACAATCGCCGCTTCTAATTGCTCAGGCGTCGCATTCAGAGGTGCTGTCATCTTCATAACATCCCACACACAATAAGGATTATTAACATCTAAGCCATCAATAATTTCCTGATATTTTTGCTGCGTCTCTTCGTCCAAATATGGCTTCAAGAAACTAAAACCAAAACTACAATGATGGATAAACGCTTCCGTTTCTGCCTTATTCTTTAATTTAAAACCCATTTTAGGCCATGTCAGCATGCCGTTTTCATCTGCGGCTCTAATTTCACATGCTTTCAGTCCAAAACAGTAACCTAACCTTAACTGATTAAACATGATTAGGCGCCCCAAACCTATACGATGGTATAGAGGATCAACGACAAACTTTCCTTCATAAAGCTTCTTCCATATAAGTGAAAAAGTTCTTTCATCGTCGGCTATGCGTATACCTCTATAAATATCCTCTAATGAAAAACTTAAATGAAAAAGTCTTTCGGGGCTTTTATGAAGCCGCACTGTCATCGCTGTATAGTCTGGCAATTGGTCTGTCATAATACTCAATACTTCTTGACCGCATATCCCAGTATCTTCCATACAAGATTGATTAACATCTACAACCTTTGTTAGAGTATGATTACTATAAGACAGATTATGGTCACCTATAATTAATCGAGAACGTGAATAATCTGAGGCAAAGCAACCTTTCAGAAAACCCCTCAGCTTTCTAAAGCGTGTTAAAACATCTGCAGATTTTGGTACAGCCACCATGTAGAATAGCTATCCCAATGCTTAGATTATGTCAATGAAATTCTAATATACACGTTTCTTAGCAGGAAACACTTCAACTTCGTTAGTCAGTGTTTTCATTGAAACAGGACGATAATCAATTTTGGTTTTACCCTTCTCATCAATCCACATAACTGTATGTTTCATCCAATTTTTGTCATCACGGTCTGGGTGATCTTCCTGCGCATGGGCACCACGCGATTCTTTGCGATTTTCTGCCGATGTCATGGTCACCACAGCTTGTGAAAGAAGATTATCCAGCTCAAGCGTTTCCACAAGGTCAGAATTCCAAATCATTGATTTATCGTTCACAACCAAGTCGCCCTTACCTGCATAGACTTTATTAATTTTCTTCACACCGTCAGCCAATGATTTATCAGTACGGAATACAGCAGCATGGTTTTGCATTGTTTTCTGCATCTCCAAACGTAGCTCCGCAGGGTTTGTTTTACCCTTATTATGACGGAAGTAATCAAGACGATCCAAAGCCTTCTCGCCCTTATCATTACCTAGGCTTTTATGAGATGCTTCTTTATCAATTGTGGCAGCACATTGTTTAGCTGCTGCACGACCAAATACAACCAAATCAAGTAAAGAGTTAGAGCCTAAACGGTTTGCACCATGGACAGACACACAAGCCGCCTCACCAATTGTCATTAAACCTGGAACAATCTTGTTCTTATCTTTAGCGGACTGGTTAATCACTTCTGCGTGATAATTTGTCGGCACACCACCCATATTGTAATGCACTGTTGGCAATACAGGGATTGGTTGTTTTGTCACATCAACACCCGCAAAAACACGTGCTGATTCAGCAATACCTGGTAAACGCTCATGGATAATCGCAGGGTCTAAATGCTGCAAATTAAGGTGAATATGGTCTTTATCTTTACCCACACCACGGCCTTCATTAATTTCAATCGTCATAGAACGAGACACAACATCACGAGAGGCTAAATCTTTTGCTGATGGTGCATAACGCTCCATAAAGCGTTCACCTTCCGAGTTAGTCAAATAACCGCCCTCACCACGTACGCCTTCTGTAATCAAACAGCCCGCACCGTAGATGCCTGTTGGGTGAAACTGGACAAACTCCATGTCCTGAAGACCAATACCAGCACGTGCCGCCATCGCATTCCCATCGCCTGTACATGTATGTGCCGATGTACAAGAAAAATACGCACGGCCATAACCGCCTGTTGCCAATATAGTTTGCTTACCACGGAAACGGTGAATGGTCCCATCATCAAGATTCCACGCCATTACACCAAGGCATTCGCCCTCATCCGACATAATCAAATCAAGCACGAAATATTCAATAAAAAACTCTGCTGAATGCTTCAATGCTTGTTGGTAAAGCGTATGGAGAATTGCATGACCAGTACGGTCAGCCGCCGCACAAGTGCGTTGTGCTGTGCCTTTACCGTATTCTGTGGTCATACCGCCAAATGGACGTTGGTAAATCTTGCCTGCTGCTGTACGGCTAAATGGCACGCCGTAATGCTCAAGCTCAATAATCGCTGGAATCGCTTCACGACACATATACTCAATCGCATCTTGGTCACCCAACCAATCCGACCCCTTTACCGTGTCATACATATGATAACGCCAATCATCATCGCCCATATTACCTAAAGCCGCCGAGATACCACCCTGCGCTGCAACCGTATGAGAACGTGTTGGGAATACTTTTGTGATACACGCTGTCCGCAACCCTTCTTCAGCACAACCGAATGTTGCACGAAGCCCAGCACCACCACCGCCAACGACGACGACATCATATTCATGGTCAATAATTTCGTATGATTTATAATTTTTCATTGTTTAGTTTTTCCTCTTTATAGACCAAATGATATTTTTAAAATTGAGAAGATACAGGCAACGCCTGCCGCAAAGAAAGTCAGTTTCATGCCGATCATTTTCACCATCTTGAACGCCTCATTATGAATGTAATCCTCAACCACAACCTGACAGCCTAAATAGGCATGATATAAAACTGAAATCGTAAACAGGATAAGTAAAATCGCATTTAAGGGCGCTTGTAACCATGTTGTGAATGTCACGTAATCGAGCGCAACACCATTAAGTAATGAGTAAACAAACCACACCACCAATATCAGCGTAGATACCGACGTTACACGTTGTGCCATCCAATGCTCGACACCATCTTTAGCCGATCCAAGTCCCCGTGCACGGGCGACATTAGATTTCAAACCACCCTTTTCCCATTTTAATAAACTCATAACGTAACTCCTAAGATGCAGCACCACATAGCCGCCGTTAAGCCGATTGACACCAGCAACACTAAATAGCCGGCATTACGTGCACAGTTAATCTCAAATAAATGGCCTGTATCCCAAACCAAGTGGCGGATACCATTACAAAGATGGAAAAATAACCCAAAGCTACCCGCAATCATAATAACTAAACCAAGTTTAGTAGAAGCCATTTCAACGAAGTATGCATAAGCCTTTGGTCCAGTTGCCGCTGCAATAACCATCCAGACAAATGCCGCCAGTACCACCGTTAAACCAACACCCGTTATACGATGTAGAATGGATAACATAGATGTCATCTGTGGTTTGTAAACTTGAAGATGCGGCGAAAGCGGTCTTTCTGGCCGTGTATTTTGTGTAGATGTTTTTTTACTCATAGTATGTCCCTCTTATCGCTAAAAAGATAAGGGCTTGGACAGATGAAAGCAAGGCCGAAAAACGCTTTTCATTGAGTTGAAAACAATTTAAGAATGAAACATGGCAGTACAACATGACCACATTCTCATCCTCGACTTCGGCTCTCAAGTCACTCAACTCATCGCCCGTCGTGTTCGTGAGCATGGCGTTTATTGTGAAATCTGGCCATTCAATGCCGCCGAAGACGATAAAATAAAAGCCTTCAATCCCAAAGGCATTATTCTCTCTGGTGGCCCCTCTTCTGTTACCGAAGATAATTCGCCTCGTGCACCACAACTTGTTTTTGAGCTTGGCATTCCTGTCATGGGCATATGTTACGGTCAGCAAACCATGTGTGAACAATTGGGCGGTAAAGTTGAAAGCGGCCATCACCGTGAATTTGGCCGAGCCTTTGTGGACATCAAAACAGACAGCCCTTTAACGAAAGGTCTGTGGGAAACTGGCGCAAAAGAACAAGTCTGGATGAGCCATGGTGACCGTGTTACTAAACTCCCAGAAGGCTTTGAAATTATTGGCACATCTGAGGGCGCACCCTTGGCGATGATCGCTAATTTAGAAAAAAATTTCTACGGCATGCAATTCCACCCAGAAGTAACTCACACACCACACGGCTCGACATTGATCCGTAACTTTGTACGCAATGTTTGTGGCTGTTCGGGCGATTGGACAATGGCGCAATTCCGTGAAGAATCAATTGCTCGTATCCGTACGCAAGTCGGCGATAAAAATGTTGTTTGCGGGCTTTCTGGCGGTGTAGACAGTTCGGTCACCGCCATATTATTACATGAAGCTATTGGTGACCAATTAACCTGTATTTATGTTGATACGGGCCTCATGCGTAGTGGAGAGTCTGAACAAGTTGTTGACCTGTTCCGCAATCATTACAATATCCCGCTCATCCATGAAAACGCTAAAGATTTATTCATGGCAAAGCTTGCGGGTAAATCAGACCCAGAAGATAAGCGTAAAGCTATTGGCGCCACCTTTATTGATGTCTTTGACAAATGCGCCAAATCAATCGGCAATGTCGACTTTTTAGCACAAGGCACACTCTATCCTGATGTCATTGAATCAGTCTCTTTCACAGGCGGGCCATCGGTCACTATTAAATCACATCATAATGTTGGCGGTCTGCCTGAACGCATGAACCTCAAATTGGTTGAACCAATGCGCGAACTATTTAAAGATGAAGTGCGCGAACTTGGCCGAGAGCTTGGCATGCCAGAAGACTTTATTGCCCGCCACCCCTTCCCTGGTCCAGGCTTAGGCATTCGCATACCTGGCGAGCTTTCAGAAGAAAAACTAGATATATTGCGCCAAGCCGATATGGTCTATCTCGATGAAATCCGTAAAGCAGGATTATATGACGAAATATGGCAAGCCTTTGCCGTACTTCTCCCCGTTAAAACTGTTGGCGTTATGGGCGATAGCCGCTCTTACGAGTATGTCTGCGCTCTCAGAGCCGTCACCTCAACCGACGGTATGACCGCTGAATATTACCCATTCGAGCATGAATTTTTAGGGCGTGTTTCCACCCGTATCATCAACGAAGTCCGCGGCATTAACCGTGTTGTCTATGACATCACCTCCAAACCCCCGGGTACTATTGAGTGGGAGTAGCTTCTAATGAAACTGCCTGATGTCTGCAATCACGGCATTTAGTGTTTGTATATATTCAGCACATTGTGGATTGGTGACATCCCAGCCATAGTCTGCCATTTTGCTTTGTATTTGTTCAGGTGACAGGCGCAAGAGAAGCGCAGGAAATTCTTTTATAAAAAGCTGTTCTCTGCCCTGAGGGTCATTAAAAGCGATAGAAATTTTATCACCTTTATAAGCATAATCACCATTTTGTGTTTGTTGCCCGTCCCCGAAAGGGAAAGATACAAGTCTTGCTGAAACTGTCATGTAATATTCCTCATATTTTGTAAACACACTACAATATAGACATTATTATGTCAAAATATTAAAACATCATCATGCCCAAACTTAACCGCTGTCGCCTCTTCGGGGGTGCAATTGGTGAATATTTTGCGGATTACACGCATGACACCCATATGAGAGACAATCAACACTTGTTCGTTTTCATCATAAAGCATCTTTAATTCTTCAAAAAATGGTCTGAGGCGTTTTTCAACATCGGCATATGATTCACCACCTGTTGGCCTGAAATGATATTTATCTTGAGCACGAGCGATGAAGTCTGGATGTGTTTCAAGTTCATCTCCAATTAACCCGTCAAGCACACCATGATTAGACTCCCTCAATGTTTCATTTACAATTAAGGCGCAATCATGGTCTTGGTGAACGATCTCTGCAGTTTGGTGAGAGCGTAATAAATCACTGCAATAAATAGCTTTGAGATTATACTCTTTAAGCTTTTCAGCAGCACGATGCGCATGCTCAATCCCCTCTTCAGTTAAGGGGGGATTTGAATGTCCTAAAAAACGACCCTCAACATTTCCTTCTGCCGCACCGTGGCGTATACATATCAATTGCATTCAATTAGAGTATAACATTACGGTTAAATAAAACAGTGGAACAGACTATGACACAAGAACCAGCCTTTAAAACGCTACCTAACGGCCTACGCATTGCCGTGGATCCAATGCCACATGTCGAAAGTGCGATCATCGGATTCTGGTGTGATTGCGGCGCACGCTATGAAACACCTGAAAACAACGGTATCGCCCATTTTTATGAGCATATGTTGTTTAAAGGTACAGCTAAACGCTCGGCAAGTGACATTGCAGAAGCCATGGAAAATATTGGCGGACAGATGAATGCCTTTACCGGCAAAGACGTCACCGCCTATTACACGCATATTCTTAAAGACGATTTAGAAACAGGGTTTGAGATTTTAGCAGATATGTTGCTTAACTCGACATTCCCAGAAAATGAGTTTGAAACAGAACGTGGGGTTATCTTACAAGAAATCGCCATGACAGAAGACACACCAGACGACATGGTTTTTGAGCACGCCACGGCACGTGCGTTTTATAACCAAAGCCTTGGCCGTCCTATTTTAGGTACAAAGGATAGTGTGACCCTAATGCAACGACAGCAATTGGTCGATTACAATAAAAACCATATGCACCCTGCCAATATCGTAATCTCAGCCAGCGGTAATGTGACACTCGATCAAGTTACTGCGCTTGCCGAACGCTTCTTTGGCAATCAAGCTCAAGGCACAAAACATCACCCAGATAAGGCCCAATATAGTGGCGGCGACACTTTGGTTCACAAGGATGTTGAGCAAGCGCAAATAGTTTTAACCTTTGAAGGTTTACCACGAGGCCATAAAGATGCTTATGCAATGAAGGTCTTTTCAACCTATTTTGGGGCGGGGATGTCGTCTCGCCTTTTCCAAGAAATTCGTGAAAAACGTGGTCTTGTCTATACTGTTTCCAGCCTGACGCAATCTTATCAGGATACAGGTCTATTCGGCGTTTATATGGGTACTGATGCGTCTAAAGTTGATGAGTCTTTGGCTGTTTATTGTGATGAATTACTAAAAGCGATTGAAAGCTCCACAGAAGAAGAGCTAAAACGTGCCAAGGCACAAATGCGTGCCAGCATGTTATTCGGTCAAGAATCTTTATTCCGCCGTGCCGATTCTCAAGGCCGTCGTATGCTTTATTTTAACGAGCTACCCAATCCAAAAGAGACCTTAGAAAAAATCATGGCTGTGTCATTAGAAGATATTCAACGTGTCATGTCAGATATCATTCAGACACCGCTTAATCGTTGCGTTCTAGGGCGTGATGTGCGTGTTGAGGATTTTGAAAAAACGAAAAAACGATTAGCCTAGTGCTTTTAAGCTGTACCACCAGAAAAATACAGCATCGCAGGATCGACCCCTAACTTCTGAATTGTTTTTGACCAAAGCTCTTCACGAGGCGTTTTGAAAATAAGCTCGGCATCGGCATCAACAACCAACCATGCATTATGGGCCAGCTCGCTATCCAACTGCCCTGCTGTCCAACCCGCATATCCAAGCGCAAACAACAAATCTTTTGGACCTTGTCCTTTCGTCGCAGCATGCAGCGCATCGACAGTACCTGTCACTGAAAAACCTTCAACAATTGGTACCATTAAATCATTTTTGTAATCAGCACTATGCAGAATAAAACCACGGTGGTTCTCTACAGGCCCACCCTCATAAACCTTAATATCACTTTCCAAACCAAGTTGCGTTAATATCGATTCAGCTTGCTTAGAGTCTTTGCAATTATTAAGGACAATACCCATTGCGCCCTTATCATCATGGGCGCACATAAATATCACAGAACGTGTAAAACGAGGGTCGGCCATATCAGGCATTGCCACGATCATTTTCCCCGTCAAGAAACCATTTGTTTTCGCTTTAATATCCACAACCATTACCTTACTATTGTACACAATAAGATGGAACAGACACAACATTTTTCAAGTTTCAGCCGAGATGCACGCCTGATGATCGCTGGTGAACACGGCATGGTGGGCAGTGCGATCAAGCGTGCCGTTAAGCATAGCTGGCCAAAAATGTCACTGATAGAAACACCCCACAAAGACATTCTGGATTTTAGAAATGCACAAAAAACAGACGCTTTTTTTGCACAATACAAACCTGATTATGTTGTGATCGCTGCCGCCAAAGTGGGCGGCATTGGTGCTAATATGAACGAGCCCGTTCAATTTTTTGAAGACAATATTCTAATTCAAACCAACCTCATGCAGGCCGCCCATAAGCACAGTATCAAAAAACTGTTGTTCTTGGGATCCAGCTGTATTTATCCAAAAGAATGCACCCAGCCTATGCGTGAAGATATGCTAATGAGTGGGATCCTGGAACCTACCAATGCACCTTATGCCATGGCGAAGCTTGCAGGAATTATGATGTGCCAAAGCTACCGCAGACAATATGGCTCAAACTTTATCTCATGTCTGCCGACCAATCTTTATGGCATCAATGATTATTATGACGCCGACAGGTCACATGTCATTCCCGCAATGATATTAAAATTCCATCAAGCCAAAATAGAACAAAAAGACCATGTTACTTTATGGGGCAGCGGCACACCCCTGCGTGAATTTTTAAATGTTGATGATCTCGCCCAAGCCTGCTTAACCTTACTTGAAAAGTACAATGAAGAAGAACCTATAAACATCGGATCTAATAAAGAAATTTCTATCCATGACCTCGCTTTAATGATTAAAGATGTCGTAGAATTTGACGGAGAAATTATCTTCGATAAATCTATGCCTGATGGGACAATGCGTAAAGCGTTAAACAATGAAAAGATCAATGCCCTTGGTTGGAAGGCTAAAACTGATTTAGAGCAAGGTCTAACCGCCGCTTACAAGGATTTTTTAAGCCGCAGGCTTGCGGATTAAGACGTAATCAAGAGGTGGGTTATTACCTTCATTCTCATAGACACGACCCTCTGGCTGAATAAAGCCCATATAGACAGTATAACCTTGATGTTCTTCAGATAGACTTTCATCCAGTGTTAATTGCTTTGATAAAGACAGAGTCACTTTTTTCTTCGACTGGTTAGGCGCAAAGTTTACAGAAGCCGTTGCAAATTCTTGCGCAACAATATCATTGTTGTCAGAGACGACAAAAATACCATAAGGGAATAAATAAAGTGCGGGGTCACTTGCCATTTCGCGACCCAAACGACCAATTTCAAAATTCATCTCAACAATTGCATTAAAATAAATTTGATCTCCACGTCTCTGGCAAGCCGACTGGGTAATACGTTTTTCCCCATGTGCTTTAAGAAATTTAGATTCTCTGCGATCCCAACGAGAATAGAAATCGATCGTTTCGCTTCCCTCAGGCACGACAACACCATGGCAACCATTGCCGTTTAACGCTTGGTCAAAATCATTCCCTAATTTATTTTCAGAAAGTGTACATCCCGTGCCAAAGATTACTAACGCAAAGACAGCGATGTAACGAAGCCAAAACATTTTAGTAGATACCTCCGGTACCTGTTAATGTTGACTGGCCTTTATCAATGAGTAAACCTTCACTATTTTCCTCAAAACCGGTTGAAGGCAGTAATGAAATACCCTTACCATCTAAAATATAAACATTATTTGTTGGCTCTTGGCCGGGCAGAAACGCTTCCCAAATAACACGTTCGTCCCCCACTTCAGCACGTGTGCCGTCATTGGCATCAATCTGTACAAGACTTATCCCCTCAGGGACACGAAACGGAATTGGCTCATAATCTTTCATCGCATCCTTCATAAAGTCGATAAAAACAGGTGCGGCTGCAGAAGATCCTGTTTCATGGCCACCTAATGTTTTAGGCTCGTCATATCCAATATAAACGCCCACGACAAGATCAGGTGTAAAACCTATAAACCATGCATCTTTTGAGTCGTTTGTTGTACCTGTCTTACCAGCAACGGGGAATGGGAGTTCCCGACCAACACGAACACCTGTTCCACGCTTTGTCACCCCTTCAAGAATAGAGACAATCTGATATGCATGCATTGGATCCGTTAATTGTTCTCTTGTATCTGGAATTTCAGGCACTTCTAAAAGTGGAGACCATGCCACACGTGGCCCACATTTCGCACAAGGGCGAGTATCATGGCGCATAATCGTTTTACCACTACGATCTTGAATGCGGTCGATTAAGGTAGGTTCTATTTTTTTACCACCATTTACAAACACAGCATAGCCAGAAACCATATCCAGCAAGGTTGTTTCACCTGCACCCAAAGCATAGGATAGGAAAAGTGGCATATTATGCATCACACCAAATCGCTCTGCGGTATCAGCAACTTTTTCCATACCCACATAATCAGCCAAACGTACAGTCATTAGGTTACGAGACTTTTCAATACCCACACGCAAAGGTGTTGGACCATAAAATTCTTTTGAGTAGTTTTGTGGTCGCCATTTCTTAAGACCTGGCCCCTGATCAATCACAAAAGGCGCATCTAGCACTAAGGTTGCTGGTGTAAAACCTTTTTCCAAAGCAGACAGATAAACAAATGGTTTAAAAGCTGATCCAGGTTGGCGTTTTGCTTGGGTTACACGGTTAAAACTCGACAATTCTGTTGACCAACCACCTTGCATTGCCATGATACGGCCTGTATGTGGATTCATAGCCACAATACCACCCTGCACTCTGGGCACCCATCGTAAATGATGCTCTGTTTTCATTGTACCGTCAGCTTGTTTGGTCGTTTTTTTCTCAACCATAATGACGGAACGAGGTGGTATACTGCTCTTAGCCCACACCCAATCTTCATTGTTTAATTTTTCTGTTGTGCCGTCTGGCAGTCCAATTTTACCTGTATTGTCTAAAACAACTGCATATTTCCAATAAAGTGGCATCCCTGCTTGACGTTTAAGCTTACTTATACGGTCTTTCCAGCCTTTTAGACCATCAAATGTGGCAACACGGCCTGGATAACCTTTACGCCGTTCATAATAAAACAGACCATTGCGCAATGCCTTCACCGCCGCTTCTTGCATATCAGGATCAAGACTTGTTTTCACAAGCATACCGCTATAATAAAGGCTTTCTTCGCCATAATCTTTTTCTAACAAACGGCGGACATCTTCTGCATAATACGATGCATTTGATTGGAACGGCACTTCTATATCCTTAACAACGATTGGCTGACGCTTCGCTAAATCTGCCTCGGCCTCAGTGATATATCCATTTTCATGCATCTGATCGATAACCCAGTTACGACGAGCAAACACAGCATCATAATTTTTACTAGGTTGCAATCGGCTAGGTGCTTTTGGTAATGCCGCCAAAAATGCTGCTTCATGGATATCTAATTCTTGTAATGTTTTATCAAAATATTCTTGCGAAGCCGCCCCAACACCATAAGCACCTGCCCCAAGAAAAATTTCATTCAGATACAACTCAAGCAATTGCTCTTTAGTGAAAACACGCTCCATTTTTAACGCTAATAAAGCTTCACGAATTTTACGCTCTAATTTTTGTTCATTTGTGAGAAGAAAGTTCTTAGCAATCTGCTGCGTAATTGTTGACGCACCCACAAGCGAGCGATGCTGTCCATAATTTTTAATATTAATCAATGCCGCCGATAAAATACCCAGATAATCCAATCCATTATGAGAGTAAAAAGTTTTATCTTCTGCTGAAATAAACGCATATTTAATACGTTGTGGCATAAATTCAATTGGTACAAATATACGTTTCTCACGGGCATAATCAGCAACTAATGAACCATCATCCGCAATAATACGTGTTACAATGGCGGGCTTATAATCTTTAAGCTGTTTGTAATCTGGGAGATCTTGCGAATAATAACTAATAGCCCATATAACGCCAAAGAATCCAAGGATTGCGCCAATAAAGCCTAAAGAACAAAGCCATGTCATAATACGTAAGAATATTTTCATTGGTAGGTTATCGCACAACTTTCTGGCTTTTTAAAGACATTTGCGTAAACTATTTCTATGCGTTCAATTGACCCAAATGATCTAGTTTGCATGAACGACTTCGAAGAATCTCACCCTCTCGTTGTAGATCTCGTATATGCCAAAGAAAAACATCCAGAAAATATGTTTAAAGAGGCAATTTATCGTTCTGGTGCAAAGCTATGGTTACATAAAGGTCTAGCCGAAATAGTAAAAAATGTCTCGACCTATCTTTACGAGAGCTATGGCTGGAAATTAATGCTTAAAGATGGCCTTCGGACAACAACCGCTCAAACAAAAATCATGCATACGAAAATCTGCCAAAAACACCCTGAATGGTTTATTGCGCCGCGCCTTTTCTCACCCCCAGGTGCTGGTGGACACCCGAGAGGCATGGCCGTTGATGTAGACGCTTTTAATACTGAAACTGAATATATGATTGATTTCGGCACAGCTTTCGACGCTTTACCTGAAGATCGCTCAAAAGGTAATCCCGCAGCCCGCAATTATACGGGCCTAGGCGATACTGTTATTCGTAACCGACGCAGTCTTGAAAAAGCATTTCTTCACGCCAGTGAAAAAGAAGGCATAGAGATTACTCCTTTACCGACCGAATGGTGGGATTTCCGCTATACAGAAGAGCATATCGCACAATATGCCCCTCTATCTGACGAAGATTTACCCCCCGAAATGCGTATGACCTCTCTATAAAACAACTTTTTGCAGCGTGATCTTTTCTTGCATCAAGCGTTCAGAAGCCAATATGTAAGATGGTGTAATATCACTCAATAAGTAAGAAACGTGATTATTTTTCGTTAATTTCGTTTCTATTTCTGGATGCCTTTGCAAATAATCAGTCAGCTTTAATGGGATAATTTTATGCTGAGATAAAATAGTCACATTTTCAGGTAATAGCTTTGCTAGTTTTTCTTCTAAAATCGCATAATGCGTGCAACCTAAAATCAGCCCCTTAATACCCTTTTCAACGAGAGGTTGAAGATAGCTTTGTAAAACAGAATCAATCCACTCATCTCCCTCATATTCAATCAACGGCACCAAGAGCGGCGTCGCTTTCTGATGAATCTCGATTTCAGGATCAATTTTACGCAACTCTTCTTGATAAATACCAGAGCCAACCATGTAATTTGTAGCAATAAGACCAAGATTTTTAATATTGGAGTCATCAGCTTCTTCAAGCATTGGAATAACCACCCCTAAAATACGTCGATCCGGGAAATGTGTTGGCAAATATTCTTGCTGAAGACGACGTAATGCTGCTGCACTCGCTGTATTACAAGCGACAATAATGATCTGACAGTTTTGCACCCGAAATAGATAGTCAACAATCTTTTCACAATAGCCATAAATTGTGTCCATAGAACGCACCCCATATGGCAAATGCAACGTATCACCAAAATAAACATAGTCGTAGTCTGGGAGCTGTTTTCTGATTTCTTTAGCAATTAATAAACCGCCTAACCCTGAATCAAAAACGCCTATCTTCATAATATTTAGAACCGAATAGGGCCGTCTTCTTTACCGTGGATAAATTGATCCACATACTCATTGCCTGAGTTTTCAAGCTTTTCAATCGGACCATGCCAAATAATTTTACCTTCATAAATCATCGCTACAGAATCGGCAATCTTGCGCACTGAGGCCATGTCATGGGTAATTGAAATAGCTGTTGCGCCTAGTTCTTTGACGGTTTTACGGATAAGATTATTGATGACATCTGCCATAATCGGATCCAAACCCGTCGTTGGCTCATCAAAGAAAATAATATCTGGATGACTAGCAATGGCACGCGCAAGACTAACACGCTTTTGCATACCACCTGATAATTCTGCTGGATATTGTTGTGCGATATCTTCACTTAAACCGACAGCCTTTAATTTTTCAATGGCGATTGGGTAAGCCTTCTTCTTTGACATTTTTTGACCTTGAGTCAAACCAAATGCCACATTCTCCCACACTGTCATTGAATCAAATAGAGCGCCACCTTGAAAAAGCATGCCGCAAGAACCCAACAGTTCGTCACGCTCTTTACCAGATGCCTTTGTGATATCTTTACCATCAATCAAGATTTTACCTGAATCCGCTTTAATAAGACCCAAGATTGTTTTAATAGTAACAGATTTTCCTGTCCCAGAACCGCCAACAATAACAAGGGACTCGCCTTTTTTAACTTCTAAATTCACCCCACGCAGAACGTGCTTAGAACCAAAGGATTTATGAACATCCTGCATTTCTACCTTGAATGTCTTCATGAGAAAAACACCTGTGATAGAAGATAATTAGAAATCAAAATTAAGATTGACGCCGACACAACCGCATTAGTCGTTGCCGACCCCACACCTTGGGCCCCACGACCTGAATAATAACCACAATAGCAACCCATCAGCGTAATGATAAAACCAAACACAGCCGCTTTCACAAGACCTGAGGCTACATCAATAAACTCCACAAACTCCCAAGTTTGTTGAATATAAGCAAAGGCGTTAAAATCGAGTACGTAAACAGCGACTAGAAAGCCACCAAATACACCGATTATATCAGCGATAAACACAAGAAATGGTAACATAATTGTGCCTGCCAAAACACGTGGCGCAATCAGATACTGGAACGGATTAACTTTTAGCGTGCTCATTGCATCAATTTGCTCTGTTACACGCATCGTCGCAATTTCTGCAGCAATAGAAGCACCGATACGCCCTGCCACCATTAAACCTGCTAAAACAGGTGCTAGCTCTCTGGTGATTGATAAAACGACAACATTCGCAATGGCACTTTCTGCGTTAAAACGGGCAAAACCTGTATAGCTTTGCAGAGCCAAAACCATACCCGAAAACAAAGCTGTTAAACCAACAACTGTCAAAGAATAATAACCAATATTAATAAGTTGTGAGCCGATAAGGCGTGGGTAATAAGGGGGTAGCAATACATCTTTAAGTGCTGTAAGCGCAAAAAGAATAAGGCGTCCCATCACCTCAAAGAAGTCAAGAAGGCGTGCACCCAGACGCTGGCATATATTTAGAATAAATTTCATAGATTGTTTATACAGCGATCAAGGCGGCACTGTACAGACCTTAAAACAAATTTTAAATTATAATGCTAAAGATTTTGCAAAATTACCGACGGCACAAACCTTTGCAGAACCACCGTCTAATATATTTAATAATTCAGGCACTGATAACGCAGAACCATTTTGCGAAACCTCTGTATCTTCTTTAATAATCAACACTCTGGCGACACCTGCGTGATCCACACCTTCAATGATAGTGTCTTCAAAACCGGCACCACTTCCTCTTTTTAAGTTTGATAAAACAAAGCTCTCCACTGCTTTACCTTTTGTACCTGACATAACTTTCTCCTTATTTTAATTTTTTGGTTTTATTGTTTTAAATCTAGTCTGTCTATAATTTCTTTCGGCATTTCGCCTGAATATGTGCCTTTTTCATCGAAGACTTCTCTTTTTCTTAGCCCAAGATGCCGCCAGCTTCTTCGAAATTTCATTGCAGGTCTTAACGCACCTTCTTCGAAAGACATATGATCGAATTTCTTCGTTTCTGATTGCGGCTTTCTTGCGTAAGAATCTTTCGCAATAGTTTCTAATACTCGCCTAAAGGCCACTCTATCCATTCTCGTTTCAATATAAACAGGATTTTCCAAAGCTCCATTTTTAGTATAGCGGCGTTCAGACACACCTCTGTTTTGTATCATAAATACCGTATCTATATTTTCGCCGAAAAACTTTTCACGTAAATGAGGGCTATCTGCTGCGGCACCTTCTATTTTATCGCATGGCTCATACCACATAAATGTTGTGTTAATCTCAGGGATAAAAAGCCTTCTATAGCCTTGAGAACCCTCAGCAAAAACAAACCTATCCTTCCCTATAAAACCACCTTCAACAATAGAACCATCTGGTATTTTCAATGAACTATAGTCCTGCATTTTGACTTGCTGATCCCACAAAGCCTTCGCAATATCATCTGGCACTGGCTCTTGCAAATCTGAATGGTGTACCTCTTTATCCATTGCAAAACGCGCATCCTCTAAAACATCGGTTTTAATAGCATATCGTCCATGATCGGGATTCATTCTAGGCCCTACAAAAGCCAACCTTCTATACGCATCTGTATGAATTGATTGAGGCACTTCACCAACATGCCGCTCTAAAGCCTCATACGCACCCCATAATAAAAATGGAACAGACACCAATAACACTGGCTTTGCCTCACTCCAGAAGGCAGATAAATCTACAGTAATAGGCTCACCATTCGCATCAACAGCATGTTTACCAGAAAAATATGTCGTAACAGCTGCGCCATATAAAAGGATCATTCTTGGATTAGTAAGAAAGCTTCTTAAAACTTTAATACCAGCTTTTCCACCAACTTTACTCCCCGCTTTTCTAAACGCCCGCATGGCAATTTTAGAAGCACGTATATCCGTTCCCTTTTCTGAATGCCAATTTAAAAGTAACGCCCTTAAAACCTCACGTGGTGTTAAGGTTTCTTTTTTACTATTACGCATTTTCGCGACTTTTCTTGTATTCTTATGATGCCGCTTCATTTTTTTGATTAATTTATATTCATGGTAAGGATCTGCACCATTGATTAAATGGCCTACAGCTATATTAAAATCCCTTTTCACCGCCTGCGTAATATCACTTTCAGGCACACCACGTGCTACACATATGTGAGGCAATACCTGCCAAAAAGCTAAGACGTGAACCCATTTGTTTTTTTTATCAAAGCCACGCTTATCTGACCTGCCGCCAGAAGACATCATAAATATGTCATACAGCTTTTCATCAGAGTCCACTCGCTTGGACGGCCTTTTGTAATACAAAACATTCCTATTATACCATTCTGCTTCAGACAGGTTGGTCTCTTCATGTGAGCGGACGATTATACGGTCATGCATATCCGTATCGTAAATATTTCTTTCAAACGCATCTAATTGCTCATCAACATCCATCATATTTTCTGGGATTGTGCGATAAGGTAAACTTGTTTCAATCTTTTTGGGACGTGTATATTCCTCATAACCAGCATCATTTTGTATTTTTTGTAAACTCCATGGCATTTGATCCCGTGGATCAATTTCACCAAGCATCGCTTTAATAACAAGTTGTGCATCAGGGTGGTACGCAAGTGTACTTATATTACATCTAACTGGTTGGCCGTTATCGCCCTCGTCCCAGCCATATGTATGAATGATGAAAAAAGCACCCTCACCAGAAATACGCATAAAAGGCGTTACATGACGAATATATTCAGGGTGATCCTCATCAATAGTAACCTTGTCCCTACCACCATATTTTTTCTTAAGAACCTCATATTGTGATACAGAAGGAATAAATCTGGAATAAATAGCGTCACTATCCATTTTCTTCAATTCATTCAATATATGAGACAAGGAACTTGGGTCAAAACGGTCATCCTCGCTGGAACGACTAGACAGATAACCTTCTTGCTTTAATTTTTCAAATAGTGCCGAACCGCTCATGACTTATGTATATTGAACGCTTTTAAAAAATACCAGCTTTTTTTGCCTTGTTTTCAATGTTTTAAACCCTAAAATGACTCTCTATGAAAAAAGAAGCGATTTACGAGTTTTTTAAACGGTTACAAGCCGATAATCCTGAGCCAAAAAGTGATCTTGAATACACTAACCCATTCACACTTCTCGTTGCAGTTGTGCTCTCGGCTCAAGCAACAGATGCAGGCGTAAATAAAGCCACACAACATCTATTCAAAGTGGCTGACACGCCTGAGAAAATGTATGCTCTCGGTGAGGACGGCATTCGTGAGTACATAAAAACAATCGGTCTATTCAATGCCAAAGCTGCCAATGTTTATAAACTTTGTAAGCTTCTTATCGACAAATATAACAGTATCGTCCCCAATACGAGAGAAGAACTGCAAGCCTTGCCTGGGGTTGGACGAAAAACGGCTAATGTTGTATTAAACATCGCTTTTGGACAGCCGACTATGGCAGTGGACACGCATATCTTCCGTCTTGGTAATCGCACGGGCATGGCTAAGGGTAAGAATGTTGAAGAAGTTGAACAGAAATTATTAAAAAATGTGCCTGCTGAATTTATGAATCATGCTCATCACTGGCTCATTTTACATGGCCGATATATATGCAAAGCACGCAAGCCGAGATGTCCCGATTGCATTGTGCGTGATCTTTGTGATTTTAAGGACAAAACAGTTTTAGAGTAATTAAAGCAATGTATTAAGGCAGGTTTTTGTTTCATCAGCTGAAGCAAGTCTAATACCTGCTTTGTTACGAAACTCCACATATTTGGTTTTCAAAAGCTCGGCTTCTTCTTCGGTGAAATAAACATCCATCACACATTCTTTTGCCACATAGTGCCATACTGTTGCTGGTGCATCATAACGAGCCAATTCTGGATCACGGAAAACAGCTTGAATATCCGCCGCATTCGTTTGCGTTATGAAGTTTGGATCACGTTTAATTTCTCTCACTAAGAAACCCGTATCATAACCACGTTGTGCTTGTATCGCACCGCTACGTGTTTCTACCGCTGCATATTGATTTGTCTGCGTTGCACAGCTATTGCTGACAAGCATAAACAAGCCAAGTACCGTAAAGGCGCGGAGCTTATGATTGCGTGCATCGGCATAAACATTACCGATCACCACCATCAACGCATAAAGCGCTTCACCGACTAAAAAAGAAAAAGGCACTATTCGTTTTAAAAACAGAGCCTTTTCTATATATGTTTTAAATAAACGGCCCATGGCCAAATCTCTTACCTTTATTCGGCAGCACTCGCAGCAAAAGGAAGCTCGTTACCACTTGTCGTGTTCACGTTACTTGCTTCTTTTGTTGGCACTGACTTAGCAGCAGCTTTATTGCTTTCTGCTTTAGCAGATGTGTTTGTTGTCTTCGCTGTAGATTTAGATTTTACAGTGTTTAATTTACCATCGATTGTCGCACCTGCTTCAACTGATAGCTCACCATATGTGATTGTACCTGAAATTGTACCTGTAGAGCGCACTGTCAAACGACCTGAAACTGTAATATCACCTTCGAATGTACCAGCAATCGTTGCTTCTTCAATTTCAACTTTACCATTGAAGCTACCTGTTTCAGTTACTTCTAAAACATTTGCGCCTTTAAGAGCGGCTTCAACATGACCTTCAACAACCAAATGTTCGCAGGCTACGATCTCACCAGACATTGTAATGCCAACGCCGATAACCAATTGACGGCCTTTGTCAGATGTTGGCGTAGATGGCGCATAGTTAGGATATTGCGTTGTACCATATTGAGATACACGACCAGGCGCATATGTATTTTGCTGTCTTGGAATTTCAACATCTTTTGTCGATGTTTCTGTCGTTGATGTTGCTTTTGCTTCCGCTTGTGACATGGTCGTTCTTCCTTCTTCCTTGGTTGTTGCATTAGTCATTGTTTTATTCGTATTGGCATTGTTCGCCGTTTTCACCCAGCCATTAGAGACAGATTTCGTTTCTGTTTTTTGCTCTGTATCTGTTGTCTCATTTTTCTTTTGAGACGGTGGTTGTTGACGATGAAACATTTGCACCTTCTTCTTTTGTTTAACTCTCGCTGATTTAGCACAGAGTCCGCTTTCAGTGCAAGAAATGAATCATATTATTCGCTAAGATCTTGTAGATAAAAGACTTTTTGGCGTATTTATTGATTGAAATATGTATATATTTTTTCGGCCATATTGGCAGAAATGCCATCTACTTTTTGTAGGTCAGCGACACCAGCCCTTGCAACCGCTTTTGCCGAGCCAAAATATAGCAATAACGCCTTTTTACGCTTAGCCCCAATACCTGCCAATTCATCCAGTGGTGATTTTTGAATATCCTTACTACGCTTAGCACGATGCGTCGTTATCGCAAAACGGTGCACTTCATCACGCAAACGCTGGAGATAGTAAAGTACGGGATCATTAATCGGAAAGGTAAAACTTGAACGCCCATCTATATGAAATTCTTCACGTCCAGCGTTTCGATCTGGCCCCTTCGAAATAGCCACAACGGCAAACTGTCCCCAGACCCCAATTTCCTCTAGCGCTTCTTTCACCGCCGAAAGCTGGCCCTTGCCGCCATCAATCAGGATAAGATCCGGCAAGCTCTCTAGCTCCGCTTTATTAAAGCGTCTCGTCAGCACCTCACGCATCATCGCAAAATCATCAGACGCCGCCGCCTTTTTAATATTAAACTTACGGTAGCCCTTTTTATCAAAACCCTCTGGTCCAGCGACAATCATGCCACCAACCATATTTGTACCGCTAATATGGCTATTATCGTAAACTTCGATACGTTGTGGCACGGCTGGCAAATCAAACACGTCTTGCACTTTTTTCAGCAAACTAAGCTGCGTGGCTTTTTCTGCTAAATGTCGTTCCAATGCTTCATCTGCATTTTTAGACACCCAGTCAATGAGCATCTTATTCTGGCCTTTTTGCGGAATAGTCAGCGCAATCTTTTTACCACGTTGTTCTGATAAGGCCTGTTCAGTCAGTGTCTTCTGCTCAATATTTCGGCTTAACAATATTTTATCAGGGATCGGTTTATTGGCGTAAAACTGCAGGATAAAGCTCTCCAGAATCACTCCTTCACTCTCTTCATTATCATGACCCAGAAAATACGGTTTATTGCCGAGATTTTGCCCTGCTCTGATAAAGAACACCTGAATACAAGACGTATTGCCGCCTTTACTAATCGCCATAATATCTGCATCCACAAGCCCTTCAATATTCACCCCCTGTTTGGCTTGTATAGCACTCAACGCTCTAATGCGGTCACGGTAACTGGCCGCCAATTCATAAGATTGTGCCTCACTCGCTTCTTGCATCTTCTTGGTAAAGACATCACGGACTTCAACCGATTTTCCTTCCAAGAAATCACGGGTATTCTTAACCTGCTCGGCATATTCAGCCTTTGACACATAACCGACACAAGGGGCTGTGCAGCGTTTAATATGATATTGTAGACATGGGCGCTTACGTGTAGCGAAAAAGCTATCTGTGCAATTTCTAAGTTGGAAAGCTTTTTGGATAGTGACCATGACCTCATTGACCGCACTAGCCGATGGATAAGGCCCGTAATAATGCCCTTTTTGCTTTTGTGCACCTCGATGCTTCTTGAGCAACGGAAAGTCATGGTCTTTGGTCAGCATCAAATAAGGAAAAGATTTACCGTCTTTGAGTAAAATATTGTAACGAGGCAAATATTTTTTAATCAGATTAGCTTCTAACAATAAAGCCTCAACTTCTGTATGTGTCGTCACAAATACCATAGAAACAGTCTCGGCGACCATACGCTTTAAACGCATTGGCAATTTTGACACATGCGTGTATGACACAACACGTTTTTTCAAGGAACGTGCTTTACCGATATAAATTGGCTCATGTTGTTCGTTGAGCATGCGATAGACACCAGGACTATCGGGCAATTGTTTGAGATAGTGCCGAATAACATCCGCGCCAGCCTGCATTGATTGTGTGACTGCATCCATAAAGGAAATGTAGGAATTCCAAAGGCTTAAAGCAATAGTTTAATTTTAAATCAAAAAAACACTTGCATACACTCAATAGTTGTACTTATATCAAGTTTAATTGATAAAAAGCTGGAGGGAAGATGCTTTACACAATCAAACACCAAACAACAAACAAGCCCCTGTTTTCAGGGAATTTTCATAGCTTTAAAGAGGCTGTTGAACAAGCCATCAAAGACTATGTTCCACTAGATTTTGCCGATTTTTCTAATCAATGTCTTGGCATGGCCAATCTTGATGGCGGTTCATTCCGTTTTGCTAAATTTCACAACACACAAATGCATAGCGCTAATCTTTCTGAATGTAATTTTGAAGGTGCACAATTCAATCACTGCATTTTGGATAATAGCTTCTTGTGCGAAAGCACACTTAACAATGCTGTCTTCATTAATAATGGTATGAGCGGTTGCGATGTTGCCGCATCAAACCTAAAAAGCACAATATTTTCAGGATATTCCAGCCTATCTTTAAATTTCCGTGATAGCGACGCCATAGAAGATTGCATCTATTACGATCAAAATAAAAATACATGCCTGTTCTCACAGGCGCCTATTGTTATTTATGGCCTCTCTAAAAGGCTTGTCTGTTTTAATAACCTTGTTGATGTAAACGGCGTACTCCATGATATTCGCCTGATCCACACACATAATATCCATAGTGATATAAAAGGGATTGCGACAACCCTAAACAGATTACTGGCTAAAGACTTATAGATTCTTTTCAAATGTTTATCCATAGTAATGGTTAATTAAATTTCAATTAAAGATTGTAATTGTTCACCTTAATTATTATGGATAAACCATGGCATACGATTGTACAGAAACTGTTGCACGGCAAAGTCTTGCCCATATTCGCCCTTTTTATGAGCGTGATCCTAAAATGCCGCTAAGCTATGTCATGTGCCTACATTATATAGCTTTAGAACCTGGGATTAGTTTGACTGACCTATCCAAAAAACTAAATATTCAACTCCCAACAGTTTCACGCATTATCCGTGCCTTGGAAGACGAGCACCTCATCGACGTCAAAACAGCCAAAAATGAACGCCGCCGCAAAGAACTATTTCTGATTAAGGATGGGATTTTCTAAGTGGTAGCCCCGACCGGACTTGAACCGGTACGCCCGAAGGCTTGCGATTTTAAGTCGCATGCGTCTACCAAATTCCGCCACGGGGCCACGTAGATAACGGTAGAAGAATTCCTAAAATACATATTCGTAAAGAAAATGAAAGCTATAATTCAACAACTTCTAAAATTGATCCACCCATCGCTTTAAAATTGCCCTGTAAATCGCTGGCAATTTTTTCAACCAAGGCTTTGTCCGCACCACGTATCACGGCACTAACCTTAGGAATTCCTTCATAAAAAGTCGGGTAAGAGCCGATATCAATTTCTCCTTCATAAGCCGCCTGTGTATCACCGAGCAGCCCCGCTATCTTGCTCTCTACTAAATTGGTTGCAACGGAAATTGAATGCAGAACAATTCCTCCCTCCAAACTAGGGAGAATATTCTCTAGCATTGAGCGCATAATATTCGGCACACCTGCCATGACATAGACATTTTCAATTTGAAAGCCTGGTGCGCCTGTCACTGGATTTTTAATAAGCTTTGCACCGACAGGCAGCATCGCCATTTTTATACGGGCATCATTTAGTTTTTCAGGGTCTTTGTAATAATCAAGCAATGATTGGTGCGCCTGCTTATTAAGCTCTATCGGTACATTAAAAACCTTAGCAATACATTCAGCCGTAATATCATCATGGGTTGGCCCTATGCCCCCTGTTGTGAACACATAATCATAGCGGCTACGCATTAAATCTACCGCTTCAACAACCAAGGTTTCAACATCTGGAACCACTCTGACTTCTGTTAAATCAATGCCCTTTTTGGTCATCGCTTTAGCGATAAAATTAATATTGGCGTCTTGTGTACGGCCTGAGAGAATCTCATTTCCTATAACGACAATCGCAGATGTTTTCTTTTTCATTATTATCCTGTATATACTATTTCCTATGAATATAAGTCAGAGCAAGCAAGCGATCAACGCTTATCCGAAAAATAGAGACGGCATCCTCATCCATGATGAAGCTGCCTTTGAAGGCATGCGTAAAGCGGGGCAATTAGCCGCCTCTGTGCTGGACATGATTACCGATCACGTTCAAGTCGGTGTTACCACAGAAGAACTAGATCGCCTATGCCATGAATATACATTAGCGCATAATGCCATCCCTGCCCCGCTTGGTTATGGCGGTGGACATGGTCGTATGCCTTTCCCGAAATCAATCTGCACTTCAGTAAACCATGTTATTTGCCACGGCATCCCCGGTCCTAAAAAACTGATGAACGGTGATATTCTTAACATTGATGTCACCGTTATCTTAGATGGCTGGCATGGCGATACATCACGTATGTTCTGCGTTGGTGATAAAATCTCTATCAAAGCCAAGCGCCTTATTGACATCACCTATGAGGCAATGATGCGCGGTATTGAGCAAGTCAAACCTGGTAACACTGTTGGTGATATTGGCTATGCGATACAAGAATTTGCAGAAGGCCACCGCTTTGGCGTTGTCCGTGATTTCTGCGGTCATGGTCTCGGCCAGACCTTCCACATGAACCCACAAATCATGCATTACGGCGAACCAAAAACGGGTGCTATCTTGGAACCTGGTATGTTTTTCACCATTGAGCCAATGATTAATACAGGCACATGGGAAATGAAAATGCTCAATGATGGCTGGACAGCCGTGACCCGTGACCGTGGCCTATCAGCTCAGTTCGAGCATTCTTTAGCCGTCACTGAAACAGGCTATGAGATTTTTACCCTCAGCCCAAAAGGCTATACTTTCCCACCGTATAAATAAGAAAATCATATTCATTTTGATTTTTACGTGGTAAAAAAGTCAAGATGAGTGAACTATTTACCCTGACCAAAGAAGAGAAAAAGCCGCATCATACAGGCCATAGAGATCGACTGCGGCAACGGTTCTTGCAAGCTGGTGCAGAGGCTTTAGCCGATTATGAACTACTGGAGCTTATCCTCTTCATTGCCATTCCACGCAAAGATGTTAAACCTTTGGCAAAAGAACTGATTGCCATCTTTAAGACATTTAACGGTGTTTTTCATGCAAGTCGTGAAGAACTCTTGCACGTAACAGGCGTATCTGAAACCACAGCCACCGCCATTCAATCGGTCAAGGCTGCTGCCTTTAGATTATTGAAACAAGATATTATCGACACGCCGATCTTATCGAACTGGACACAGCTTACGAGCTATTGCCAAACTGTGATGGCGGCAGAAAAAATAGAACAATTTCGCGTATTCTTTTTAAACCGTAAAAACCGCCTGATTGCCGATGAAATCCAAAGCCGTGGCACCGTCGATCAATCCGCTGTCTACACCAGAGAGATAGTTAAACGGGCACTAGATTTAGGCGCAACCGCCATGATTTTAGCGCATAATCATCCAAGCGGTGACCCTCGCCCGTCTCAGGCAGATATTGAGATGACAAAAGAGATTATACGGGCAGCAGAGCCCATGGGCATTACCATCCACGATCATGTGATTATTGCTAAATCTGGCGTAGAATCTTTAAGAAATAGCGGTCTTATTTAAAGAGAAAAAGAAACACCACAACCACAGGAAGATGCAGCCTGAGGATTCGTCACTTTAAAGGCAGCACCGACCAACTCCTCAACAAAATCCACCGTAGAGCCTGCCATGATCTCGGCAGAATCAGGATCAATGACTAATGTCTCACCATTCGTGGTAATAACGACATCGTCTTCTGCAATGGTATCTTCGAGGTCCATTTTATAGGAAAAGCCTTGGCAACCACCACCCTCTACCTCGACACGGAAATAGGGTTTTTCAGCCGTTTTTATGGCTGCAATGCGTTTTGCGGCATTCTCTGTAAAAATGATCTCATTCATATTAACAATATATGCTTTTGTTCGTTGCATTTCCAGTACTGAGTGCATATTCTAAGCACATGACAAAGAATTTAGAAACTGATTACAATTATTGCTCTGTTCCATTGGCTGATTATGCCTGCCGTCCTGACCAATCTCGTGGGCGTTTACATGACGAACCAGAGAGCAAAAGCCGCACATGCTTCCAACGTGACAGAGACCGTATTATTCACTCATCGGCCTTCCGCCGTTTAAAATATAAAACGCAGGTTTTCATCTATCACGAAGGCGATCATTTTAGAACACGTTTAACACATACGCTGGAAGTGGCGCAAATCGCCCGTTCTATTGCCCGTGCCCTCATGGTCAATGAAGATTTAACCGAGACGATTGCCCTCGCCCATGATCTAGGCCATCCGCCTTTTGCCCACACTGGCGAAGAAGAGCTAGAAGTTCAAATGGCACCATTTGAAGGTTTTGAGCATAATGACCAATCGCTGCGGATCGTCACTAAGTTAGAGGAAAAATACCCAAGTTTTGACGGCCTGAACCTAACATGGGAAACCTTAGAGGGCATCGTCAAACATAACGGCCCTGTCACAGGTGACTTACCTGTTACCTTACGTGATTTTAATAAAGAATATGATTTAGAGATTAACACCTATGCTTCTGTTGAAGCACAAGTTGCTGCTATCGCTGATGATATTGCCTATAACACACATGATCTTGAGGACGGCCTTAAAGCAAGAATGTTTAGCTTTGATGATTTTAGGCACATTGAGATTATCAAGGACACAATGATCCGGTGTGACCGTGAATATCCTGGATTAGAACCGCATCGTTACCTGCATTTTATTATTCGTGAAATGATTGGTGATCTTGTCTTTGATGTTCTGACAGAAAGCCGTAAACGCTTGAAAAGCCTCAATCCAAAATCTGCTGACGAAGCCCGAAATTGCGGTTCTCAACTCGTTGATTTCTCGCCTGCCATGACTAAAAAAGTTAACGAGCTAAGACACTTCTTAAAAACCCGCATGTATCACAATTACAAAGTAAAACGCATGCGTCATAAATCAAAACTGATCGTTAAAGATTTGTTCCAAGCTTTTATGCATGATTACAAATGCTTACCCGTCCGCTGGCAAGAAGCCATTGAAGCGACTGGCCGACCAGAAAATGACACCATCCGAGCACGAATTGTTGCTGATTATATCGCTGGCATGACAGATCGTTATGCGATAAGAGAACACGCCGACCTATTTGACGTCCATGAGGAACATAGATAATGACAATTTTTAAAACAATAATGGCAGAGTTAGAATCTGCTATCGCTCACATAGATTCACAAGTGAACATTGAAAAAGTAACGGTTGAGCCACCACGTGATCCTTCGCATGGTGATTTATCAACCAATGCTGCAATGGTGCTCGCCAAAACTTTGGGTATGAACCCACGTGAATTAGCAGGCAAACTAATTGAGCAATTACAAGGATCTGAAAACATCGAAAGCCTTGAGATTGCAGGCCCAGGCTTTATCAATATGCGCTTAACAGGTAAAGCCTATTTTACTGATATTAAACAATGCCTTAAAGATGGCATTGAGTACGGCGCATTAAATATCGGCAAGGGCGAAAAAGTAAATGTTGAATATGTATCAGTGAATCCGACAGGCCCTATGCATGCAGGCCATGTCAGAGGCGCGGTGATTGGCGACACCCTATGCAACCTTCTTGAAAAAGCGGGTTATGACGTTGCCCGTGAATATTATTTCAACGACGCTGGCACCCAAGTAGATGTTTTAGCTCGTACCGCACATCTTCGTTACCGTGAAGCTCTTGGTGAGGATATTGGCGAAATACCAGAGGGGCTATATCCTGGTGATTATTTAAAAGAAGTTGGGCAAGCGATTGTAGAACGTGACGGAGAGAAATGGCTGAACAAAGAAGAAGCGGAATGGCTGGTGCCTATCCGTACCTTCGCCGTTGACCATATGATGACCATGATCCGCCAAGATTTATCGCTTATCAACATTGAGCACACTGTCTTTACCAATGAGCGAGATATTGTTGAAAACGGCACCTTAGAAAAAGCATTTAACACTTTAGATGATTTAGGCCTTATTTATACAGGCACGTTGCCGCCCCCACGTGGCAAAGAAATGACAGATTGGGAACCTGTGCCGCTTACCCTATTCCGTTCAAGTCATTTTGGCGACGACCAAGACAGACCATTGAAAAAAAGAGACGGTACTTGGGCGTATATTATGCCTGATATTGGCTATCACTATGACAAAATCAAACGTGGATTTACATTAATGATTAATCTTCTTGGTAAAGATCATGGCGGCTATGAAGAGCGTATCGGCCCAACCGTGGCAGCGTTCAGCAAAGAAAAAGCCAAGCTCAAAGTAATCTATAATGGCATGGTAAAAGTTTTAAAAGACGGAGTCGCTGTAAAATTCTCTAAGCGTTCAGGCAATATTATTACTTTGCGTGAAATGGTTGAAGAAGTCGGGGCAGATGCCATCCGTTTCTTTATGATGGGACGCACACCAGATTCAGAATTAGAATTTGATTATTCTAAAGTGCAAGAAGCCTCAAAAGACAACCCAGTTTTCTATGTGCAATATGCCCATGCACGTTGTTGCTCTGTATTGCGGCATGGTACTGAGATGTTCTCAGAAAAAGAACTCACTGATGATGCTTTGGCAAAAGTTGATTTATCACTGCTCGGTGAGGCTGAAAAAGAAATGATCCGTGTGCTTGTCAATTGGCCACGTATTGTTGAACAAGCAGCGACGGCCTTTGAACCACACCGTATTGCCTTTTATGTTCAAGAAGTTGCCAGTGCCTTTAATGGCTGGTGGAGTAAAGGCCGCGGTGACGCAACACTCCGTTTCTTGATTGAGGACAACAAGCCATTGACCTTGGCACGTCTTGCTCTAGTTAGAGCTACAGCAATCACGTTAGCATCTGCGCTCGATGTTATGGGCGTTAAAGCCGTAGAAGAAATGCGTTCAGATGCATTAGAAGAAGAGGAAAACAATGCCGCAAATGGATGATTTTGATAAAAACACGCCGATGAAAGCCCTTATCCCAAATTGGAAAACGATTGCGGGCTTTGTTGGCTTCATCCTTATCATTGGTTTTATCTGGTATAGCTATAGCGGCTCTGGTGAAAATAAATCAGCGCAAATACCTATTATTTATGCGCCAAAATCTGACTATAAAATTGCCCCTGACAATCGTGGCGGTATGCAAATTCAAAACAGTGATAGTGCTGTTTACAATGTTCTTCGAGGCACAGACGATCTTGAAGGCGTTGACATTAATGAAAACCTAATCGAAGAGCCTGTTTTTGAAAGTGGTGAAGGCGTGATCTTTAAAGAAACAGACGCACAACCAACTGAGCCAAATGTAGAAAATTTATTCGATGAAGTAAGCGAAAAACCTGATCTACCTCTGGATACAAAACAAGTAGAAGAGCCTGTTGCTAAAGAGCCTGCAGTCGAGGAAAAGGTGGAAGCCACTGAAGCACCAAAAGCTGAAGAAAAAGATATCAAAGATGTTTTAAAATCGTTGCAAAAACCGCAAGTTAAACCTGCAGTGAAAGCTATTGAGACACCAGTAGCTCAACCGGTCACCAAAACAACAGACTCACTTTCTGTAGGCACGCATTATATCCAAATGGCTTCTTTCAAAGACCGTGCTTCGGCTGAACAAGGCTACCAAAATATCATGAAAAAATACGGCGCTGAGCTGACAGGCCTTTCTGTGCGCTACAGCCCTGTGACTGTTGAAGGAAAAGGTCAATTTGTGCGTGTTCAAATGGGCGCATTAAGTAAAGAAAAAGCCAATAATCTATGCAATAAGCTAAAAGAAAAAGGAGCGAATTGTTATGTCGTTACAAATTGATATCAACGCTGCCCCGCTTCACCAAAGTCGTGCGATTATATATGGTTGCCGTGGTCTTTCTTTAGAGGCAGATGAGCGTGCTTTTTACCATACGACAAAACCTCTCGGTTTCATTTTATTTGCCCGTAACATTGATACACCAGAACAAGTCAAAGCACTCGTACAGGAACTCCGTGGTACGGTTGGTTGGAACTGCCCTATTCTTATCGATCAAGAAGGTGGTAAAGTAGAGCGCCTTAAACCGCCGCATTGGCGCAGCCATGCACCAGCCGAAACTTTTGCCAAGCTCTTCCAAGAAGACCCTGAAAAAGGTCTAAAAGCTGTCACACTTAATACATTATCAATCTCGCATATGCTCTGGTCATTAGGGATCACCGTAAACTGCGCTCCCGTGCTAGATTTACCTGTAGAAGGCGCCCATGACATTATTGGTAATCGTGCCTATGGCCATGATTTAGAAATAATCATTGCCCTTGGTCGTGCTGTCGCTGACACACATATCGCCTCAGCAGTCACGCCTGTTATCAAACATATTCCTGGCCATGGGCGGGCAATGTCAGACTCACATGAAGATTTACCAAAAGTCGATACGGACTTAGACACCTTAAACAAAACTGATTTTGAAACATTCCGCCGTCTCTGCACACGTTCACCGCTTGATGGTAGCGCCCGTAGTAATGGCTATTGGGGCATGACCGCCCATGTTTTATATACTGCAATCGACAAAGAAAAACCTGCTACACTTTCAAAAGAAATTATTCAACAAACTATCCGCAAAGATATTGGCTTTGACGGTTTCTTGGTTGGCGATGACGTATTTATGAAAGCCCTCGCCCCTTATGGCGATTTACGTCAACGTGTTGCAGGCAGCTTAGATGTTGGTATTGATGCAGCCCTGTTTTGCCACGGCACATTGGGTGAAATTGAAATGGGTGCCATGGGTGCAAGCCTATTACGCCAAAACAGTATTAACCGTCTGATACGGGCTGAAACGCTTCGTAGTAAACATGATGAAAAAATGAAAACAATAAATATTGAAAAAGTACGCGCCGATTTAGATGCACTGCTTCCTTCAAAAAACGTGGCCTAATGACAGATAATTTTGAAGAAGATAATTGGCAAGACAGCAAGGACAAACAAGAATCCTTATTGCTTAATCTTGACGGCTTTGAAGGCCCGATTGATGTGTTACTAAACCTTGCGCGTGATCAAAAAGTAGATTTGGTTAAAATCTCAATCTTAGAACTGGTGAACCAATATCTTGGCTTTATTGAGCAAGCAAAAAAAATAAAACTGGAATTAGCGGCTGATTATTTACTCATGGCTGCATGGCTTGCTTATTTAAAATCACGCCTTTTGCTCCCTAAAGAAGAGAATAATCAGGACGAGCCATCGGGTGAAGAAATTGCCGAAGCTTTAGCATTCCAATTACGGCGTTTAGAAAAAATACAAGAAACTGCAGAACTGCTTTTTGCACGCCCTCAATTAGGACAAGAAGTTTTCGCGCGTGGTATGCCTGAAGGAATCTCAAGCAGCACAGATGCACAATATGAAGCCAATCTTTATGACATTATTCTTGCATATGGTGACATCCAGCAACGTGCAGAGCATAGCTCTTACGAGATTAAACCGTTCAATCTTATGAGCATGGATGAAGCCGCAAAGCGCTTATCCACCATGCTTGGGACATTACCAAAATCTGGCCGCAACACTGTCTGGGCAACATTAGAACAATTCCTGCCAGAGAACTTAATTGATGCACTAATGAGCCGTTCTGCCATGGCGTCTATGTTCACCGCAGGGTTGGAAATGGCCAAACAAGGTAAGTTGGAGATAAGACAAGATGGCAATTTCAATCCTATTTACCTTCGTGGCAAGACAGAGTAAAAGAAAATTATGAGTATTGATCTAGATCTCCAGCGCAAAGTCGAAGCAATTTTATTTGCCGCTAAAGAACCTCTGACCGTTGAGCAAATAGAAGTGCGCCTGCCACAAGGTACAGATGTGCGCGCTATTCTACGCGCCTTAAAAGACACCTATGAAACGCGCGGCTTTACATTAACACAATCTGGCAATCATTGGGCGTTCCGCACAGCCGCCGATTTATCAGATATTCTCGAACATCAAAAAGAAGAACAACGTCAGCTTTCGCGTGCTGCCATGGAAACACTAGCGATTGTAGCATATCATCAACCAGTAACCCGTGCAGAGATTGAAAACATACGTGGTGTAGCCACAAGCAAAGGGACGCTTGATATATTGATGGAAGCAGGCTGGGTCAAACCAGGTCGCCGTCGCCAAGTGCCTGGAAAACCACTCACTTGGATCACCAGTGAAGACTTCCTTGACCATTTCGGGCTTGAGACTATTATGGAACTACCTGGTGTTGAGGAATTAAAAGCGTCTGGCTTGTTGGACAAGCGTCCAGCGATTGAGACAATTCCTGGCACACCGAATATGTTTGAAGAAGAAGAATTAACGGCGCAACAAGAAGCGCAAGAAAGTGAAAATACATGACCCCAGGCATTTGGCAAATCGCTATCATCGTTGTTGTTGTCGTTTTATTATTTGGCGGGAAAGGTCGTGTTTCAGGCATTCTCTCAGATCTCGGCAAAGGCATTAAAAGCTTTAAAAAAGGCATGTCAGACGACGATCAAGACACCAAGAAAATCGACAAAAAAGTTGACGATAAAGAGGAAAAATAAACCATGTTCTCTCTTGGCTGGGCAGAACTTGTTCTTATCGCACTCATTGCTTTATTCATCATAGGGCCAAAAGATATACCTAAAATGATG
>MDSV01048033.1_pt1 | contig 34507 bp, 30 predicted proteins | sample 810851 | NCBI WGS metagenome assembly MDSV01 (sample SAMN05326640, study PRJNA326480) | marine metagenome | isolation source: seawater | place: Atlantic Ocean: North East | collected 2012 | reverse complement strand
TTATCTGAAAAATAAGCATATCCTTTACTTTGATGTTCCCCATTTTTAATAGCAACAAAAGTAACATAATCAATTAATTTTGATGACCATTCGCCATCAAATATATAGCTATCATCATTTATTTCATTAGGATAAGTAAGAACAACAAATAGATCTTTACCCCTGTTATCTATTTCATCGAATAACTTAATTCCGTCGCTAACTAATAGCTTGCTCAGCTTTATTTCTGCAATCTTTGCATCATTAACAGAGTCAAACTTTATCAGAAAATCCCTAGTCATTCTGGGTACAACGCTTAAGAAATTTATTTCAAGATCACTTAAAAATTTTTTGTGCTCCTTTAACCGATAATAAAATTTTAATTCTGTAAATGGTTTTTGAGATAGCCCAGTTGAAATTATCATTTCAGCATCACTAATTTTAAGAGAATCCTGAATTATATAATCATAAATTTTTAGCATTTCCAGAAATGGATCCTCTTTTTCATTTATGTACCAATTTGGATTTTTAAGCAATAGTGATTTTGTAAATGAAGAATTATAAAAATAATGATGTTGAATGTGTGCACCAGCATTCAAGAAAATTGTTGAGAACTGAGTATTCTTCTTTAAGAATAATGTTTTATGTATTTCATGTAAAAATAAATCTAAAAATAAGGCTTTGCGCCAAGGCTTTCTAATAGATAGAAGTGCATACTTTATTAAAGAAAAATATCTAAATGGATTAACTAATAAAAAAAATGCTATTGCTAATTTTAAGATGCTATTAAAAGTAAGTTTTGATTGTGAATTATCATTGACAGCTTGAGATACAGCAGAGGCTATGCTTTTACTTAAAAAGCTTCCATCGCTAGGTGTTTGTGTCCATGGATCCGGTATAAAGTATGAAGGGTTCATCAGATCATTAGACGCATTCATGGGACTTATTGCTCCAACAGTAAATCCAGCTTCTTCAATTTTTTGGAAAATTTGTTTATGACTTGAATTAACAAAATCGCCTAAACGAAAAACTTGATGCTCTTCGTATGTCTTTCCTGTATGAACAGAAGGCCATTGAATCCAGGGTTCTAAGTTTTTGTATTCCTGTTCTGCATAAGTAGTTAGAAGGCCACTATCAATAATCTGTTTAAAACCTGGAAGGTTGATACCTTTATTCAAATAATGATTAACGGCATCAAAATTTATTTCGTTAAGCTCAATTAAAATTAAACGCATAATATTATTTTAGTATTTACTAAATAATTTTAATAACTAAATACTAAAATTATTACATTTTTTCATCTAAATATTTTCCTTTATCTATGTAATCAAATTGAGGGATTATATCAAAGTATAATTTAATAATTTCATCTTTTGTCCAGTTTCCTCGGTTTTCTAATTGATTTATGGTTCCTATAAAGTAATCTAATTTATCTTCATCATATGATGCTTCGTTGTGTATTATGCCAATACTCTTAAATGAATCTAAGTCTAATTCTTCTTTATCAGTAAAAAACTCTTCAAAACTTTTTTCACCAGTTGTATCACTTTTAAAAAAATAACATGGCCACTTATTTTGAGGTATTAATTCAGTTGTCCTGCTTCTAGCTTCCTCTTCTGTTCTACACTCATAAGCCTCATAACCAAGATTATTTAAATAATTTTTTGCGATACTTGAAAATTTAATTAAATGTAAATTATCGTCTAATTTAGGAAAGAAAATATCTCTATTATCTCCCATCATAGCTGATAACAAACATAGCTCTCCAGATTCTTTTGGTGTTACAAAATACCTTTTGATGTCATTCGGAGCAGCTATCGGTTGATGCTTTAAAATTCTCTGATTAAACCCATGGAGCAATGATCCGTCAGAAAAAGCAACATTTGCAAAACGTGCCATTGAGATCTGTTGCTCTAAGCTTTCTCTCATCAAAAACATTTCCATTATTTTCTTGCTTCCACCCATCATATTAACAGGGTTAGCTGCTTTATCAGTTGAAACACAAAAATACTTTTTACAACCAGATTTTTTTATAAGTTTAATTGTATTTATAGTATTTATTATATTTACATTGATCATTCTCATTAATGTGTATGGATCTTTTTCACTTCTTACATGTTTTAATGCGGATAAATTAAATACGAAGTCGTATGAACTTTCTTTATTTATTAATGCTTCAAATTCTTTGCTTCCACAATCAATGGCAAAGGTTCTTAAATCTGTATCTATATCATATTGACTGCTTCTTATATCACGGACAATCTCAACTAAATTATTTTCTGAAATATCTACTATATGTAATATTTTTGGATTTCTTTTAATAATCTCAATAGATACGGCTTGTCCTATTGATCCAGCTCCTCCAATTACAAGACATTTTGAATTTTTGATTAACTCAGCAAAATTAAGCTCATTATTTAAAATATCTTCTTTAAAAAGTTCGTTTTCTCTTCCAATTAAAGATAAATAATTCATAACATCTATTTTATCCTAGGTAAGATAAATTGTATTAATTTTGATGGGTACTTAGATAGAATCTTAAGTATATTTGTATCTATATTATTTTCTAAGCATGCTCGTAAGACTTCTCTATTCAAAAGTATAGTATTTTTTATACCGCCAGTGCTAACGCCGCCTATTTGCATTTTTACAAAAGGTTTTGATATATATGTTGACTTTAAGGATTGATGTTTTGAGATTCTGCACAAAAATTCATAGTCAGCACATATGCTGTAATTTATTTTAAATGTCCCATATTTGTCATAAACTTCTTTTCTAATAAACATTGCTGTATGTGCTGGCATCTTACCCCACGATAGATTTCTGGTGGAAAACTTATCAGAATTATAATATCTAACAACTCTTTGTTCATTGTCATTCTTAAAGAAAACAGCATCGCCATAAACTATATCAACATCTGAGCTATCAAATATTGAGGCGACCTCTTCTAAGACATAATTATCAAAGAACATATCATCAGAATGTAAAAATCCTATAATATCTCCATTAGCATTAGATATACCCTTATTAAGAGCATCATAAATACCATTATCTTTTTCGCTAATACAAATATCACTATCAGTTAAAAGCGGCTTAATAATAGAAAGCGTTCGATCTTTTGAGAGTCCATCAATAATTACTAGCTCAGTATCCTTAAATGTCTGTTTCTTAACACTTTCTAAAGATCTATAGATACTCTCTTCACGATTATAAGTAGCAGTAATGATTGAAAACTTCATAAGAAATTATGTATTTATTTTACTGTTATTTTTCTCTTGATCAATCAACCACTCACATGTTAACTCAACGCCTTGCTCTACTGAATATGGACATTTTCCTACATACTCTTCTAATTTATCTGTATTAAGTATTGTTTCTGTACACATATTTTTAAATCTAAAAGATGACATTGGTGGATTTTTCATACCCATAAATATAAAAAAATCTCCAATTAAGGCACTGATCCTAAATAACCAATGCGGAACTTCTTTTATCTTTCTAACGCCTAGCTTTTCTTGAATGAGCACTGCCCAGGATTTTAAATCTATTGGTTTGTAATCAGCTAAATAAATTGTTTCTCCTATTAGTGTATTATTAAATTGATCTGCAATTCGATCCAATTGATATATTACATTTAAAACAAAACCATAAGATCGTTTTACTCTTAGTCCAGATGGATGGAAATAAAGTCCTTTATGAACTGTATCAAAAAAGCTTCTATACGGAATATCAAACCATGGCCCCCAGATTGAAGTAGGACGAACAATTGTCCATGGGACAGTTAATGAAGATTCGCGTACAATTCTCTCACCAATTACTTTACTTTCTCCATATACTGTATCGGGACAATAATCATTACTATTATTTGGTTGGTAACCCAGCCTGCAAACTAACATTGATGATGCGAATATAATAAATTTGACAGTATTAATCTTATTTATAGCTTCAATAATATTACTTACGCCTTCTATATTCGCAGAGTATGATTTTAAATCTTTTCCATCTAAATCTGTCCTAGCAGCAAAATGAAATATTAAGGAAGGTTTAATTTCTTTTATTAAACTAGAAAGGGCTTCTTTATCTGCTATGTCAACTTTATACCAATGGGCAATATGATTTAAATTCCTTGGTGGCAAAATATCTAAATTAAATACTTCATGGCCGGCTGACAAATAGAACTCAACAAGATTAGTGCCTATAAATCCAGACCCACCTGTAACTATAACTTTACTCATTTATCTTTATCACTTCAATTACCTTCTTGATAGTTTTTTTTGGCATAACTCCTCTGTTTTGTTCACGATAAATTTTAGGATCAAAATCTTCAAATTTATCAGCATTAAATCTTAATATGGCCTCAAGATATGATTCATTCTTTAATTTTTTAAGGTCTGAAAGATATTCAGCAAATGATTTACTAATATTATTTAATTTAAATGTCTTGATTATAGGCCCAGTATCAATACCTTGATCTATTTGATATGCTGTTACTCCCAGTATGCCATTCTCATATAGGGCCCAAAGGTTCCCATCCAAACCCCTATATTCTGGCAAAATAGCTGGATGAATATTAATTATTCCTTTATTAAATTTTAATAGGACATCCTCTGTTAGTAACCCTTCAAATGAATAAAGAATAGCTATGTCATTATAGATTCTCTTATCGACAAATACCCAATCACTATTTGCTTTTTCTACAGTAAATTTGTATTTCCATCTATGAAACAATAAAAGTGAATTTAAAATTAATTTCTTAATTTTTATCTTATCTAAAATTAATTTTATTAATTGGAGCATGCTCTGCTTTGGGTATAAATTTAGATCATTTAATGCTTTTTTTCTGTTAGAAATTTGTTTTAACCTTAGCGGATGAAGTTTAACTTCTGGTGCTACAATTATTGTTGAAACTATAACTTTGTTACTAGATGACAAATTTCTAATGAATGTTAAAAGCCCAGTATCGATTTTCCAGCAAATAATTGAAATATTAATCAAATTTAACTCTCTTTTCTTGAGACTTGCATGAAAGAATATTTATTAAATGATCGGACAGTCTTAACGATAAAGCAGCAATGGATAAGAAAGGATTTGCATAACCAAAACTCGGAAAAACAGAAGGTCCTGATATATATAAGTTATCAATATCGTGCACCTTAAGATTACTATCTACAACGGAATTTGTCGACATAGTTCCGATCCGAGTTCCGCCAATAAAATGAGAATGTATTCCAACTAAACCCTCTCTGGGAGGCCTTAAATATTCTATATTACCAATGTTACTTTTAAATAGATCTTCTTTTATCTTTAACATAAATCTATCAACTTCTGACCAATCATCCTCATCATAATCCCAAGTAACTTTTGCTAAAGGTAGGCCTGAAATTGATTTTTTATGAGATAAGCTAACTCTATTTTGTTTTTTTGATACTTGATCAAAATGAGCTTGAACATAATATGAACCATCATTGCTCTTTGATGGTCTGATAGTATCTAAAGTCTTAAAAAATTTTACGCCATAAACAACTATTAGGTCCATAAGGTAGGAACTTTTAGCAATAAATGGCATCCAGCTAAAAGATGATTTTAAGAAGTTTAAAATTCTAGATAATCGAAGAGCATAAACTGATTCAATGCGAAGAGTATGATTTAATAAATTATTACTTAGCAAAGTATCTTTATCTAATCCAAAATAATATCTGAAATACCCATCTTGGTTAGCAAAGATATTTATAAAAGGATTTGCATCACTTAAATCCTTGTTAAGGTTTATTTTGCCTATATTGCATTTAGGATGAGTGGAAAAATAACTCCCAATTGAACTATAAAAACCAGGCTTAGATTGCTTTAAATGCTCTAAGCTATGCAACATTATTCTAATATTATTAATAGATCCAGCTGCAAGAACATATTGATCTGCTTTGATGCTAATATGCTGTTGGGTCTTGACATTAAATACATTGATAGAAGAAACACTATTATTATCTTTATTAAAACTGATCTTAGTTGCGCTATGATGTTTTAATAAAGTTATTTTGTCATCGTCGTAAATTAACTCTTTTGTATTAAATGGTTTGTCCATAACCATAACGTCTCTGAGTTCTATATTAGAGTCTTCTAGAAGAACTTTATAATCATTATTAACTTCTTCAAAATTATTAAGGCCAATAATTTTTTTAACTCTTTTATATAAAATCTTTAATTCGATAAAATTGACCGGCCAAGCCAAGAAATTAAATAGTGGTCTGTTTTCTAAATCAACCTCATTCATCTCTGCTAACCCTCCAGCCCAAAGATTTGAAGATCCTCCAACTTGCTGCGAAAAACCAAAATTAACAGAATCTTTTAAATTGCTATTTATAAGGTCAAAATTATCATGAATATCAGAATTTATGCTATCTCCTCCAGATTCAATAACTAGAACTCTAAAACCAGATTTAGATAAATTGTTGGCCGCGAAAGCACCTGCAGGCCCCGTACCAATAATACAAACATCATAATCACTTTTCATAATTACAATTATGTAATATTGATTTTAATCTTATCCATCTCCAAGGAAAAAGAAATTGATAAAATGGTATAAAAATAACTTGGGAAAAACTATTAAATGATTTTGGTAAGAATTCCTCTACTTCTGACTTAGTACTATAATCTTCTGAAAAATCAATAATATTTTGTGTGTAATCTCTCATAAAGCAATTAATACTATTTTTTAATAGCTCATTTCTTAATTGAAAAGCTGCCTTCTGAGACTCAAGAATTAATGGCAGGCCTTGGCAAAATCCCCCAATTTTTCCATTAATTAATATTTCTGGTAACTTAAAAAATTTATTTTTCTTAGAGATTTCTTCTAATTCTTTAAACCATGAGGTGTAAATTTTATTTTTAAAATTAAGCTTCTTAAGCTCTTCTAATGCCAGAATTGCTCCAAGCGGATGAGCTCTCATTTTTTTACCATACCCAAAAGAAGGAATTGTTATGTCTGGTTCAACCTCTATATTAAAACTCTTATATGATTCTTGATGGCCGTATGCTGCCATCTTTATCATCAACTCAGAATCATTTGATATCACAACAGCGCCTTCACCAGCTGCAACTGCTTTTGCACCCTGCAGACTAAAGACTCCAATATGGCCCCATGAGCCTAGGGGCTTTCCTTTATATTCAGCGCCATGGGCATGTGAACAATCTTCTATTACATAAATATTATTTTTAGTAGCCCACTGCATTATGCGCTCCATATCACATGGATTACCGTAAAAATGTGTCACTATGATTGCAGATAGTGGACGTTTAAATTCTTCTATATTATCAATGCATATATTTAAACTATTAGCATCAATGTCAAAAAAAATTACTCTAGCTTGTAAACTTTTTGCAGATGAATATGAGCTTGGGATAACAAAAGCAGTCGATCCAACATAGCTATCTTCATTGATACCTATTGAAAACAAAGCAGCCTCCATAGCACTAGTTGCATTTGAAAACATTAATGCATTTAAAGAACCAGTTTCTTCTCTAAATTTCTTCTCAAAAGATTTTACTGAATTTGGGTAATAGGATATTTGATTAAGGAATATAGCTATAGAAACCTTAAAGGCTTGTAATAATCTTATTAAAATTGTGATGTATATATATTTAAAACTATTAAACATATTTGCCCTCAATCATAAGAATCCTTCTTCCTTTATTGGTCGGCATATCACAGAACACAGTTTTATTGTCTTTGCTTATTCTAGGATGTAAGTCGCATCTTAGGGCGCCAAAATGCTGTGGTGGATTTATTACGTATCCTAATGTTTTATAATTCATATTTGAAATTGTTGAGCCTAAATATAACTTCATTTTACCCAATTTATTGGGGTAGGTATCAATTATAACTTTATCGCTATTTTTAAAGGATGATGGATGCCCGTCTGTAAGTGGCATTGAGTCTTTAATTGCTGACCACCCTGAAGACATATTCCAGATACAAAATCTTTGAACTCCTTTATCTTTTTTATAAGCAAGAATATTATGTTCATCTAACCAAGTATGATGACTGAAGAATCCATTGTTCTCTATAATTTGCCAGGTATTTTTTACTAAATCATAAACAATTGGATAAACTTCTTTTTCATCATTTGGTTTAGCATGGTAATGAAAAAGGGATAATATTTTAGTTGAGCATGGAGACCATGCGATATGATTTAAATATGGATCTTTCCTACCTGAAATGAAATTAATTTGATCTAATATGTCTGATAATTCAATGCTGTACTCATCTAATCCAGAATTAAGATTAAATAGAGAGACCTTTTCTACCAAACCATCTTTACTCAAGCCTTTATATCCATAGCCAGGTCTTTTTATGCTTATTCTTGCAAAGTTAAGGCTAGCACCAATATCTTTATTAGGTGAAATAGCCCAAAAAGCTCGAGAATACTTTTTGATTACTTGATTAGTATGAATATTAACCTTCTTTGAGACCTGGAAATTATTCTCTACATCATTATAAATAAGGTGTTCGTTATCTAGCCATTGAACTCGACTACCTAATTGCCAATTAAGTGCCCTTGTCTCTTGTATCTTTTTAAACTCACCACTTCTAAGAGATAAAAGCCCTATATCGCCTTTTTCAGGTTCAATTTGGTCAGTTAAATCTCTAGAAACTCTTTGGCATGCTATTTCTTGTGAAGAATCATTTAAAGGATCTATATCATAATAACCAATATAATAATGATAAGAATTAGGAGAATTTCTTGGATCACTACCTAAAACAGTTGTCTTAAATTCTTTGGAAAACCTAAAAGCAGGAAAAATCATTATTGCCAATCTTTTTATAGCTGATTTTATTAAAGACTTTATTAAAGTAATCATCTGTCCTCTTATTTAATTTATAAAAATATATATAGGTTTAAAAATTAATTAATGTACAAATAAAGAAATATTCAATACTTGACGTCTTTAATTTAGTTATTCCTTTATAAAAACTCCATAGTAACAATACTGCGGAAGACGAGTTTCAAAAAGCCAATCACATTTGAACGGCATACAATAAATATTTTTCTTAATATATCCTCTCTTTGTAATTAAATTATTTAAATCATCTCTAGAATAATATACTTCGTGATCAGGACCATCATGAAATCCAAATATACCTGGAACCCCAATCAAAAAAGTGCCACCGCTTTTTAAAACTCTATCCACTTCATCTAAAAGAGGGGTTGGCTCCTCTATATGCTCCAACACATTATCTAGGTTTATTGACTCAAATTCGTTATCTTCAAATGGAAGGGTGTCTATTTCCATTAATCTGATATCTAAACCTCTTTCTTGCGTGCAAAATTCTACATTATCAGGATTTATGTCAACACCAATTGTATTAGAACGAAATTTAACAAAATCCCCAATACCTGGACCAATATCTAATGTCTTGCCTCTAAGATGTCTACAAAGAAAAGGGTATAACCAATAGTTCCTATACAACTTAGACTTTAAAGTTCTTTTTTGTAGAAATTCATGATATTCATCATATTTAATTTGTTTCATAATGTTTATTTTGATTTAAATATGCGTTAATTTTAACAGTATTTTTGAATCATTAAACTATGCATGCTCAATGTAATTTAGAAATTTCTTAGAGGATGTAGGTTGTCTATAAAAATCTGGCAAAAGAATATCCTTTTTACTATTTAAATTATTATTATTTATCGCATTTATCATAGCATTGTATAAATCATTATCATCTGAAAATAAAAATCCATTTTTACAGTCTTCAATTAATTCCATATTTCCATCTATTTTTCTTAAAATACAAGGTAGGCCTAAGTACAAAGCTTCTAAAGATGCCCTTGAAGTGCCTTCAGCAAAAGAAGGTAAAACAAAAATATCTGAAGCAGCAATAACTTTGTATGGATTTTCTAGGTGGCCATGAATTCTAACAATCTCGCTAATTTGTAATTTTTTTATTTCTTTTTTGACTGAATCCATTAAAGATCCACTACCAATAATATCAAGAAAAACATTAAAACCATCCTGATGGAGTCTGTGCAATGTATTTAAAAGTAAAATTGGATTCTTTCGATGTGATACAAAACCTACAAAAACAAAACGCGTAACATCTTTATTATTATTTTGTAATCTTTGTGATCTATAAACCTCTAATTCTGATTCATCTATAAAATTACCAATTATTGCTGAGCTCCTTCTGGAATAAAACCTAACTTGTTTCTCCATCTCATGAGACATTGTTACTAATTTATCAAATTTTCTAAAGTATATTAGGTGCAAGACAGCAAGCGGTAAGCCCAAAAGACCATAATCCATTCTATAAATTTTAGTTAAATTCCCTCTTACACTAGAACATGTTGTAGCAAGATTCCGGCAAAAAATATTAATAAAGTCTGCAGAAAAAAGCATAGAAATTGATGCGACTGTTTCTTTGGTGCCAGCTTCATTTAATAATTTTTTATAAAAAGATATCTTTTGAAAAAGAGACGAACAATGGTCTTCTAAACAAGTTATCTTAATATTTTGATTAATGTGCCCTTTGTAGTCTGTAGTTTTTTTTATTGTTACAAGGTGCACTTCTCTTTCGTTAACTAAATAATTTGCCAGAGCAATAGCTCCCTTGATTGGGCCTGTCATAGAAAATGATGGTATTAATATAAAAAATTTTTTCATTATTTTTTATTTATATTAGATGTTCTTCAATAATTGTATTTTAACATTGTTTTTATTGGTATGGCGGTTATCCATATACCCATCACAAAAGACAAAGTAGCAAAATTAAACCAAGTAGTTGGAAAGTAAGACATAAAAAGATTAAATGAAAAACCATAGACTAATAACATGCATGCATATTTATAAATATAAAGGCCGCTGGTTTTATACTTCAAATATCCTGCAATAAAAGATAAGAAGAATAACAAAATAAAGCATAACGACATCAATATTCCAAAGTCATGTGTTATCTCAAGTATGCTGTTGTAAGCTGCGCCAAACTCTCTTCTAAGTTCATACGCACCTTGACCAAATAAAAATTCACCTGTAGTGCCACTCAAGATCTCATTTATTGTATATAAATATGTGTAAATACGAGAAAACCTATTATCTACATCAAAATCAGGTCGATCAAAAAAAATAGCGTAAATAATCTCATCTAAATTTAGAGCATAAATAACAGCTACTAAAGCAGTTGCTGTAGAGATTATAAAAATTGAACTAATAATTATTTTTTTAATCTTAAATGTCTCAAAGAAAAGACTTGAGCTATAAACTAATATAAGTGCCACAACAACATTTCTACTACCTGTTGCGATTATTCCAAATAGTATAATAAGAATTAGAGCTTTGTTTTTTTGATTAGTTACATTTTTTAGATACATTAATGCTATCAAAGCTGTTCCCATTAAAGCAGCAAGTGCAGTTGGCTCTCCTAAAGGTCCATGCACTCTAAATGGAAAATATACAGACTGAGAAATTAAAACTGGTCCCACTTCAAAACCAAGACCAAAAATCATAAAAAAACCTAATACAATAGATATTAATGCAAAAAAAACAATAGACTTATTGAAAATCACAAAGCTTTCTTTTAATCCTATTTTTTTTGATACTAAAAATAATGATATAAGGGGTATTATTAGAATCCAAAATATAAAATATAGAGTATCTTTAATTTGTCTGACTGGTTCAAAATAAAAGATTGCTACTGATGAGATGAATATATAAAATAAAAGTATTAAGAAAATAAGAATTTGTGGCTTTATTAGCATATTAGCTGCAAGATTACGAGCAGTCTTACTTCTAAACAAATACCAGCAAAAGAGAAAAAAAGAAGACATCAGTCCAATTGTATATAGCGGCCTCACTGCTGCTTCAAATTTAATCTTGTATTTTGTTGTTAAAAAAATAAATAATAAAATAAATAAAAATATTATTACGTTATGGATAACCTTTTTTTTATTTATTACAGGTGTTAACATTTCTTTAAGACTTATTAGCCATGCCAGTCTTTAAAATTTCTACTCTTTTATTCCATGTATATTTACTATTGAAATCATAGCCTGCTTGAATTGAAATTTTATTAAGACGATCTTCATTATTATGTAACCCTCTCAATGCCCTATTCCAAGCCAGCTTATTATCATACTCAACAAGAACGCTATTTTCATCATTAAGGACCTCTCTTATAACAGGTAGATCTGATGAAATAATTGCCTTTGATGCTGACATATACTCAAACATTTTCATGGGCGACATCCAATCTGAAGTATTATATTTCATACCATCGAGATTTAAATCTTTCTGGTATGGCATTAATACAACATCAAAACCAGATAAAAACCTTATAGCCTCATTATTTGGTAAAAAACCATGGAACTTAATGTTATCAGTAGATTTCATTTTCCAGTACTGGATCTCATCCTCTTTTCCACCTATTAAATGGAAAATTAAATCTTGATTTTCTTTTGCAAGATTTAATATGATATCTATACCTCTTCCCTCATAATAGAGGCTGCCAATATAACCAATATGAAAACCCTCCCCTAGATTTATAACATCGTTTTCAAGATCAAAACTATCAGCACCATCATGAAGAACACTTATCTTTTTTTCTTTAATAAAATAATTATCTTTTATATAAATGTCCTTAAGGCGATCAGAAATAACAATTAATTCTTTAAATTTTTTCTTTTTATAAAGTCTTCTTTCTAAAATTTCATGTATCTTAGTAAATGGCTTGCCATGACTTTCAAAATACACATTAAAGCCCATTAAAGAGGCTAAATACACACTATAAATATCTCTTCCATAAACAATAGTTTTACGATCATTTTTATTTAAAAATCTATATATGTTTACAATATTTTGGAAAAATTTTTTTTTGGTTGACTTAATATGCATTGGAACCAATTTAAAATTTTTCTTTATACCGTATTTCAGATAAATATTTTCATCATTAATCTTTTTTGATTTTGTATAAAAAAGAAGTTGCACATCGAAACCATTTGATCTGAAGGCTTGACACATCTTCATTACATGAACGCTATTTGCAAACTGGGATGGAATAATCGAGTTAGATAGGTAAATAATCTTTTTCATTTATTGTATAGTCATACATTTTAAGCAAACTGGCTGTTCTTATTTTTCAGTCTTGCCAATAAATCTTACAAAGATACTATTGAACTGATTGAGTATAGTATGTCTCTCATTTTTATTAAATAGAAACATATATGACAAGGATAGATATAGCATTAACCAGCAAGCAAAAATTATAAATTTAAGAAAAATATTTTGAATGTAGGGGTCTATAAGAAAAAGTAGAGAGCAATAAAATAGGATAATTAAAAAATTAATAATTGGCATTGAGAATGTTCTCATAATGAAAAAAGATATAAATTTGTAGTAAAAGTATCTAAAGGTGCCCACTAAAATCAAGGCAAAAGAAAATATATAAAGATTAAGAGAATCAATTAAAAAATAGCTTACTAAGTATAGTAAAACTGAACTAAGTAATGTCTCTAGAGTTACATACCAGTGGTAGCCTGTAGATTTATATATAAATGTATTTATTTTTAGAATATTCTCAAAAATTAAAAAAACAAATAACATGACTAATATATTTGACATCGTATTAAGATCACTTGAATTAAGCTCTGAATTTCCAAGCCAAAGAAACAAAACTTCTTTACTAAAGATAATACAAAAGCCTAAAGCAGGTATGCTTATTAATGATGCGAGCTTTACTCCAAATGAGCTTATTTTTTGAATTTTTTTAATATCCCCTAAAGCCTTTAATTCTGAGGCAGCTGGATTAATTCCATTATAGATAGTGTTTATTACTCGTGTAACTATTCTCATAACTGCAAAAGGAATTGAATATAAAACTACATTAATAAGTCCAAAGTATTTACCAAATAATAAAATAGGCACACTGTATATTAGAAAGTTTAAAACACTTATAAGAAGACTACTTGATCCTATATTAGAGAGCTCTTTAAAAATATCGAGATCAAAAATTAACCTAATGCTCCTAATTTCATTTCTTAGAAGATAAAAAGAAATTCCATCGCAAAAAATTTTTATACATGCATAAGCTAATGTGAAATTAAAAATATTAAAGAATCCGGCTACTGATAATAGTAAAACAACTATTAATCTAGATGTAGCAGCAAGGCCTTCTAGATTATAGGCTAAGTCATACCTATGTTTTCCTTTTAAAACGCCTATATTAACTCTCAATATTAATTGAGAAGATATCTCTAATACACCTACAAAGTAAATAAAATTAAATACATTTATAAGTTCATCCCGTATTTCAAGGAAAGTAAATATAGGCTCTCTTAATTGAATTAATACAAATATCAACAATGCAGATAAGAAAGTTATTAAGATATAGGAAGTAGAAATTAATTTATATAAATCTCTTTGTCGAGTAGCTTTGTACTTAGCAAAGAGCCTTACAATTGCATTAGTAATACCAAAATCTACTAAATAAAAATATGCTAAAAAATTAAATACGATTAGCCATAATCCATATAATTCTTTTCCTAGATTATTTAAAATCACTGGCGTTAAAATTAAACTAGAAGCTGCAACTAAAAAAATTGCAAAAGAACCATTTAAAATATTTTTATAAGTTTGATTTATCAGACCCCGTTCTTTATTCATTGGGTTATAAAAATATAATAAATTAGAATTGCTTATCTATGATACGTAATCGCCATTGTAAGATACGAGAACACAATCCGTGACTCCATCTATCTTCTGAATGTCTGTAACTAGAGCATGATCATTATCTGTCCTAATTTCTATTGTTAACTCAGTATTCTCAGGGGTTACAGTTTTTGATTTAAGCTTAAAAGAGCCAAAGTTATTTAGATGTTTTTTTATATCCTCTGCCGCAGAATCATTATGATTAATAATTAAAAGATATGGATTTGATGAATCTCTGTATCTAGTTAAAATAAATAAAACTAAAGCAATAAATAAACTTCCAACTATAGAAATTTGGAAATAGCCTGCGCCGTTTGCTATGCCAATAGAAATAGCCCAGAACATGTATACAATATCCATTGAATCTTTAACAGCTGTTCGGAATCTAACAATACTTAATGCGCCCACCATACCCAGTGAAAGAATTAGATTTGACGATATTGTCATTATTATGAGCGTAGTAACAAGAGATACCATTACTAATGAAACATTAAAAGCTTGAGTGTATAAAACGCCTTGAAATGTTTTTTTATAGATATAAAAAATAAAAATTCCTATTAGAAAAGTAACAGATAAATTAATGAAAATATCACTACTATTAAGAGAACTAACATAGTTGGCTTCTAAAACACTATTTTTTAATAAATCCTTGAATGCGGTTAACTCATTCATATTAATTATCCTCCCAATTATTTAACTTATTAAATTTCTTACAAATTACAAATTTTGAAATTGCATATCTCTGACTACTTGATAATTGTATTGCATCCTTAATAAAATTTGGCAAGAAATTATTATATTTTACTTCAAGTACATATAAAGGTTTCTCAATAACATCAATTGTAGGTAATTCTTTATCAAAAAGATCTGTTGACAATAAACCTGTTCTTAGGTTCTTGTCTATAGTAATCCTAATTTTGCTTATCTTAGAAGTGTAAGCTTCTCTAACATAATCAACGATAACGTCAGGTTTAATCTTAGAGGCTGTAAGATGAAAATAAAACTCATTTAAAAGTTTGCTAGTAGATTCTTTTAAAAAAGAAAAGTCCTTATCAATAATTTTTTTATAATCTTTTTTAGATATTTGTATTGATTCTTTATTAATAAACTGTCCTATTCTTGATTTCTTTTCAAGTTTAATAATCTCTTCTGACAGATTATAAATTCTAATTCTAAATTTTCTTCTAGCCAAAATGCCAGCTTGCTTTTCATAGAGTGCGCTATTATGGAGATCATCAAAATAAAGGCTCCTAATGTGATAATTACCATTAGCATTTGAATAAAGATCATTATTCAAAATTCTTTTGAGTCTATTTCTTATTACCTGATACTCGAAGAAATTTATATAATATTTAAATTCATGTCTAAAGACTTTTTGACTATTCATAGCTCTGCCAATCTAAATCATTTAATTGATCAATAGTTTCAAGTGTTATTTCTTTTAACAAAATTTGATTTTGAGGTGATATTTTAAAATAATTTGACTGAGCGGTTTTCATTATTTTTGCTGACATATGCTTATCACTAAAATTATAAACAGAGGGATGTTTAAAAAATAATTTCTTTTGGTACATTTCTATCTGAATATCATTATTAATATATGTATTATTGGCTAAAAAGACTTTAGATTGATCTTTAGCAGTTATTGCACTTCTATTTAATTCAAAAAAATTTTCTCCTACAAATGTTTGAGTATTTTCTCCCACTGATATGCCTTTATCAGCAAATTTTTTAAAAGTATTTTTAAGAATTAATATTTTTGAATCGCTCAGGTCTAGGCCATCTCCATTGCTATCTGGAGGAATTAAAAACTCTGGGTATTGATTTAATTCATCAATATTTGAAAATAGATTATTTATTACTCTACCCTTACCTGTATCTATATCAACTTGATCAGCTGCATTAGAAAAAAACTGATTGTTTTCTATCAGAAGATTTGCATTTTTTACGTTAAGACCATCATCTGCATAGTTATGATGAAAAAAACTATTTTTTATTGATACAAAATCATGATGATATAGAGACAAAGCCCCTGATAGATAAATATTATTAATTATATCCTCACTACCTCCATAAATATTAAGAAAATTTATATCACAGTTTGATGCTCCATCTCCAACAGACCCAAATGCGCCAAAGGGTTTGTTTGGTGAAATAGAAGAAATAATAACCATTTGATCGATATTTCCATTTATTTCTAAAGATCCTCTCGTAAGGAATGAGACCCCTTCATCAAGGAATAAACTAACTCCAGCATCAATAATAAGTTTCTTTCCATGGGGTATTAAAACATCATCATAAATAAAGTATTTTCCTGGCCGTATTATCAAAGATTCATCTTTAGAGCTTTCTATAAAATCCGGTATAAAAGATTGTTTTAATTTTGATTCATCAACAATAACTGTATAAGTATCTCTTTCAAGAAGATCATTCCCACTTAAACTATTATAGAAGACCAAATTGGCTTTTTGTATATCTCCTTGAAAAGAGAGCTCAAACAAGTAAATATTTTTTTTTGGCTCCAAAGACTCATCTAAAGACAAACTAAATCTATAATTTTTAAAAATTTGATTAAGGTTTATCTCCCCAATGCCGTCCTCATCAGCTTTAATCTCTTCATAATAAATATTAGAGCTTTGTTTATCTATAATAGATACTTTTTTACCAATAAATATGGGATCAACTTTGATTATAAAATTCTTTGCGCCAATCTCAGCATTTGAGTCTGGTTTTATCAAAATATCATAATGCGACTCATCTCTTTTTATAATCTCTGTAAAAACCCTTGAATAATTCAAATATCTCTCCAAGAAATTAATATTATGAATTAAATGATTTCTTGCTCTTTCGTATTCATATTCAAAATATCTTGAGGGCAATGCGTTTGTTGTATCGTTAAGAAGTATTGGTAAGTCTTTTTCTGCAACAGCATCAAATATATCTAAGATTTCATCTTTTCGTCTAATAAAATTATAAATCTCTTTATTTCTTTTGCTTCTATATGAATCATCTAAAGTTAAATTCATTAGCAGCCTATTTGAAGTGAACACGCCAAAATTAACGTGTTGTTCTGGGCTATATGTTAAGTCATTAGAAGCTATCTCTTCTATATGATTTTCAATTCTAAAGTATGGTTTTAATCTTCCACTTGAAGTGTTATAAATAAATTTAATATTATCATTAGATGTCATGTGCCCAGAATCACCAAAAACATATCTCAAAATGTCATATTTTATAAACTCTTCTTCGTCGATATTATTTTTTATAAATTTTATATCATCTGTATTAAATAAATTTTTGAATAAATTAATCTGATCTAGGTTTTGACCACTAGTATATCTAGGCTGAAGTCCGCTATAGTCAAAAGAAAACATAGTTCCATGATTATTTTTATATTGATGTGCCCAAGAATCATCCGACCTTACAACATCATGTCCACTTAGACCTTGTCGCTCTAAAAGAGTTTTATTTAACTTCTCTTCCAAATGATAAATGCCTTGATCTACCCCATTTAAATAAACTCTTACAAGAAAATTTTGAGGAATAGGCATGGCAAAGAGATCTGCAATTTTATACGTAAAAATTGCTACAAGGTTTGATTGTGTAGGAATTATTAACCCAAATCTTCTCATGCCATATGGATATTCTTTGCCGTCTTTATTTCTAATCTTTATAGAATATGATTTTTTTGGATCCTTAAAGTGCGGATTATTAGTGCCATGAATTTTTATTTCTGCTTTGTACTCAACTCCATCGATTTGAATTGAACTGTTAATAGGTATATTTATTTCATTTGGCATATAGAAGGTGTAATCTGAGCTATCCCTTGCATTAGAAATAACTTGTTCAAAATGATCTAGATCATCTCTAGAAAAAGACAGATTAACTTCAGTAATTTCAAATCTTTGATTCCATATCTTCCCCTTTAATGGATTAATATCATCAACTAAATTCATAATGAAATTTCTTGAGGATGATAAATTTAATTTACCTCCTGTCCTTTGTTCAATGAAATTGACGCCATTAAACATTATGTAATTACTCTTATAAATTGCCAAAAGAAGAAATGCAGATAAAAGAATTGCAATAACTTTAAATTTGCTTATTTTTTTTAAAAATCCCAATTTACAAAATCCTCACTTAAGATATTTTCAAATAGTATTTGTGACTCTGGATTATCTACAATATCATTATATTGTACAACTTGGGATTCTATATATTCCCTTGGTAATAGACGAACTTTGAGGTATCTCATTCCCATAACATAAGCTATAGCCGTTCTATGGTTTCCACCCAACATAATAAAGTATTTACATCTCATTCGATCAACAAAAAAAATTCCTAGGGGTCTGCCATATTTAAAATATCTAAACCCCTCTTGTTGAATCTTCTTATAAAGTAGAAGAAAATTTGTCCATTCTTTTTCAATTAACGCATCCTCACTAGGCCCACAATGTGAACTTAATTTCCATTCACTAGCGCCTTCCCTGCTGGTCCATTTACCCCAAGGGTATTTTCCAAGATTAAACGGAATATCATTTTTAAGAATTTTATTATCTTTATTTTGCTTATATTCAGAAATAACTCCCTGAATATTAACTGGTTTAAAGTTTTGATGAAACTTATATAGAGATGATTCATTATATTTTTTAATTCCTTTTTCAAATTCTCTTAAAGTTTTAACCCAGTGATTATCTTCATTGAATGGTTCGCCAAATGGGGTTCTGATTTTTTTTATCTCTACGTAATGTGAAGGCAAGCTTCTAAGTTTTTGTATAAAGATATTAGATCTCATTAGTTATTTTAAAAAGTCTTCTGTGAACTTTTTTTATTTTTATATCTGTATTGAATAGAGAGTTATATTTTTTAAAAACTTTTACTAAGTTAGCCTCATTTAAACCTTCAATTTTCTTCTCATGCAATAGATCGTTTTTCTTAAAAATTGATCTTAAAAAATCTTTTATCAATCTTATTATTTTATAAGTATGATACTTTTTTATTTCTGGGCTTTGTATGCTTATATTAAGAGTTGCATTTAGTATTTGCTCAATGCTTGAACCGTAAAAATTAAAATAATCATTAAGTATTTCTTGATTAAAATGATTATCTTTTAAATCAATATTACTAATATGTTCTTTTATTCCTTCAATTGAATTGTAATCATAGCTAACTCTAAGAGGGATATCAGTTGTTAAATCTCTATTGAGATTTTTAGTATAGGCGATTGAACTTTTACCTAACATTGCAGACTCAATAGAAGTTGTACAGTCGTGATGAATCATTAAATCTGATGACATTATCCATGGAATTACGCTACCTTCTTTAATAACACTGATATTCTTTTTTTTCTTAAAGCTCTCCTCATATATCCTCATATCTTCTTCAGGATGAGGGCGTAAAACTATATTAAATTCATTAAAGCAGGATATATCATGACATAAATGTATAAAATTATTAACTTGCATTTTTTGATACTCAACCAGATCATGGATTTGAGGAAATCTAGATCCGTAATTTCTTACAACAAATTCATCTCCTTTTATATTATTTCCAAGACCAAAGTTGGTATTAACTAGAATAAATTTTCCAATGCTTGCTCTTAACTTGTTAGCATCATCGTAATATATGGAATTTAAGTTATCTTTTAGCAGATCGAACCTAGGATGTCCTGTAACAAAAATATCTTGTTCTTTAAAATTATCTCTATTTTTTTTTAAATAGTTATATTGCTTTTGACCCCAAAGAAAAATTAGTTCAAATTCAGGAATTAAATGATCTGGAAATCTTAAATCCAATTGCTGGAAATCCTTAAAATCAACAGCATTTTCTTCATCTAAACTTACAATCTTAATTGAATTCTTTTTAAGATTATTATAGATATTCTCAGAAATATTTTTATGGTAGCCCTTATCAAAAAAAATTGACTCTTTTGTATAATTGCTAATTTCTATAATACTCTGCTTGTCTCCTAAAAAAACAATGCAATCTTTGTTTGCGAATCTATTTGCAAGAAGTGCTTTTGATAACAACTCTCTGGAAGCAATTTCTATTGGAAGTAGGATTACTTTTTTCATTTATATTTTATTAGAAAAAACTTTAATGGCTTTATGCAATCCTCTTTAGCATTAATATTCATAATGTATTTAAGTACCTTATTTCTATCAAGTAGACCCGTTGAGGATAGATGGATTATACTTTTTATCGAATGCTATAACCACCGTCAATAATAAAATTATGGCCATTTGCATAATTTGATTGACTAGACAATAAATAGTCAACAATACCATTAATATCATCTTTATTTGCCATTCTCTGCAATGGAATCTTTGATTCGAGGTTTTTTACAAAATCTTCATCTTGATTATTGAAAACTCCTCCAGGAGAAATACAATTAACATTGATATTTTTTTCACCTAGATATGATGCTAACCACCTAATTAATCCAATAAGGCCGGCCTTTGAGGCAGAATATATAGCTGGAATATGGAATTTTTTATTTTTATACAAACTTGGTGTTGGAGAAATGACACCATACATTGAAGATACAGCAATTATCTTTCCATAACCTTTTTTTGACATCACTGGGGCAACTATCTGGCATATTTGAAAAAAACTTGAAAGGTTAACTTGCATACCCTCATCCCAGATATTCATAGGAAATTGATCATAATGTGGTATTTCATTGTATTTGGACATAAGGCCTTCTGTAGTTTGAGCAGCATTAAAAACTATACCGTGAATATCATTATCACAACTCTTACAGACGTTGTTTATTGATTCTTTAATTTCCTGCCTGTTAGTAAGATCGATGTGCATAAAATCCACATCTAAATTTTCTGAAAGATTTTTTAGTCCTGATGACTTTCTATCCATAATTATTAATTTAAAATCATTATTTTGAGAAAGATATGTAGCTAAATTCTTTCCTATTGAGCCAGTTGAACCAATTAATAAAATATTTTTTTTCATATCAAAATCTCTCCAAAATCAGTATTTAAATTTTTATAAAAGTATTCAACAAGCTCTTTATCAACTTCAGAGTCAATGTCGAAACTTCTTTCATAAGGAATTTTATAACCCAAAACACTGCCTGCAAAAAGAGATGGGGACTTTCTTATATATTCCGATTTGAATAAATACATAGATGCAACATGATTAAGAACCATTGGAGAATCCTGTCTTCTTACAATATTATCAGGTAATTTTTTTGATACATTTAATGAAGATTGTTCATCGATTTCTAACATATTAAAATAAGGATTTGTTCTAGAATCGCTAACTGTAATTAACCCATCATAACCTTCATTAAGATTTAAAAAGGATGAGATCATATTGTCAATATCTCCAATTGGTCTTAGAGGATTTGTACAGTCTAAATCAAAAAAATAATCATATGATACTCCGTGCTCTTTCTCTATCTCTTCTAGATGATGTTTCCATACATCGAATTTTGAAGCGTAATCATTTGATAACTCTAATGGTCTTAAGCGAATGCAATTTGCTCCATAATTTCTAGCAACTTCTAATATATCTATAGAATCTGTACTTACAAAAATTTCATCGCAGAACTTTGATTCAAGAGCTTGTTTTATAGTTAAACCTATTAAGGGATGCCCCATAAAATTTGAAATATTTTTATTTGGTAAGCCTTTGCTGCCTCCTCTTGCGCATACTGAAAATAAGATCTTATTTTTCATTGTCTATTTCCTCAATAAAATTTAATAATGGAACAGATTCTTCAAGTAAAGCTCCTTTCCAAACATCATTTTTTTGAACCCATGATAAAAAATTTAATATTGCAGAGCTAAGTAATTCTTGTCTTTCAAAGGATTTATTTTCATACAAAATAATAGATTCTTCATTATTAATTTTAGATACAGAATCACTATGAATATCCCATAATAATTTATAGTCTGTAAAAGTAATATCTATATACCTTTCATATACCGGATTAATCATATCCATGTGGACAATACCATTCATATTTTTGAATTGCCATACAGAGTGAAAAAAATCATCTATATCCATATCTTGATTAGATAAATTTGATAATTGATATATAAAACTTTTAGGGATTCCAAATATCCACATAGCGATATCTATCTCATGACATAACTCATACAAAACACCCCCTCCAGATTTCTTATTTGCGTAATAACTATTCTTATTAATACCTCCTTTTCGCCATTGATTAAGATTTTGTCCAACATGAATATCAAAAGCAATTATATTTTTCCTATCTTTTTGTGCTAGTTGCTTAAGTCTATTTATGCCTTTTGAAAATCTAAGCTGAAAACCAATAGGAACTGGATTTTTATACTTTTTACTTAAATTTATTAACTCATTAAGCTCAGCGGATGATAAGCAAGGCGGCTTCTCAAGATATATTTTTTTTGCATGATTTAGTGCGATTTTTGCATATTGAAAATGCTGATTGGAAGCATTTGCTATTATCACAGCGTCATATGATCCTAGAATGCTTTCATAGAAATTTAATATATAAGATTCCTTTTTGTTTTTATTTTTGAGAAGATCTTTTAAAAAAAAAGCATGATGGCCATGAAATTCTATATTTTTTTTATGCTTAGTAGCTATTGAGCCACTTCCAACAATTAAAATATTCATTTTTTAAAAAAGCTGCACTTTTGGATTATTGTTTCTGGATAATAATTAATTAAATTTTTTAATCTTAGCTCTCTATTGGTAAATGTATTTTCTATATGACTTCCAATCAAATCATCAATTCTAATGCCAAAAATATTCTTTTTTGAGAAGATTCTTCTCACAGCTGATCCTCAAAATTTTTTCTAGCTTGTTTTAAATCCTCTGCCGTTCCTATATCTGACCAAAACTCATGAACAGGAAAAACTGAGACATTGGTTTCATCTTTTATACAGACATCAATTAAATCAGTCATATTATAAAATTCATTTTCTGGAATTAATTTTATAGCATTTGTTGAAATAGCATATATACCAGCGTTACAAAAAAACTGTTCTGATGGTTTTTCTTTTATGGACTTGACTCTAGCTTCTTCAAATTCTAAGACTCCAAAAGGAATATTAATTTTATAATCTATTGCGCTAATAGTTATAATTGCATTTTGACTTTTATGAAAATCGTAAAGATTTTGAAAGTCTGAAGTGGTTAGAATATCTCCATTTATTACAATAATATCTTTAAAATGATTACCTTCTGGAAGTAAAGAAAGTGCGCCAGCTGTTCCCAACTTTTTTGTTTCATGAATATATTCAATCATTACATCAAAAGATGCTCCATCTTTTAAATGATCTTTAATAACATCTGCTAAATAATTAACTGAAATAAAAATTTTTTTAATTCCCATTTTGGATAGCTTTAAAATTTGTCTTTCAAGAAGTGGAATGCCATTTATATCAATCATTGGTTTTGGCATATCCTTTGTTAATGGTCTTAGCCTCATTCCTTCACCTCCAGCCATTATCACTGCAGCATCAAAGCATTTCTCGGGCCTCTTAATATTTTCAAAATCGAGATCATCTTCATGAAGTATTCTTAAAAAAACGTTATCTAATCCAATAACCGGTAGTGCTCTTATATTATGTTTTTGAAGTAGTTTCTTTATTTCTTTGTGACTGGTATTTGATTTAGCTAAGACAGGATTTTTATTCATTGCATATATTGATTTATCATTAAGATTCCCGCCATTTAAGATATGACGACGTATATCGCCATCAGTAAGCGTCCCTATAACTTTATTATCTGTGGATAGAACAACTGCGATTCTTCTGGCTGAAGATTCAATTATTTCAATAGCATTAATAAGGGTCGATGATTCCGACAAAGTAATTTTCATTTAAACCAGCCGTCTTGATGAACTCCTTCAAGAGTCATCCTTTTTCTAATAAGGTCTTCGTTTATTTCAATTGTTGCTAGGATGTCAGCAACCTTTTTACCTGCATTTCCAAGGTAATAGGGATTATCAGTTAAAAAGCAGGATTCTCTAAAATTTTTATCCTCAAAACATTTAGTAACAGCATCTATTATTGATTGAGATTTGTATTCTGCATCAATTACATTTTGTCCTCTCAATCTCCCAAGTTGTCTACTTCCTATATTTACAGTTGGGCACCCAAATACAGGTGTTTCTTTTATTCCAGAGGAGGAGTTACCAACACAAACGATTTTTTTTTCATGATCAGTAGCTAAAGCCAAAACTCCATGATAAAGATATCTTCCTAAAGAGCGATGAATCTGAATGTTAGGAATATTCTGTTTATCTAAGTCTAATAATTTATTAATTATTGCTTTTCCGCCTGCATCATTATTAGGATAGGTAGCAATAATTTGCATTCCCTCTTTAGCTAATGATATTAGGGCATCAATTGATGGCATTACTTGATCTATAGCTAAATCAAATTCAGTTGTAACAGAATGTTGTGTAAATAAAGCTACAGGTTTATTTATATCAATATTTAAACGATTATTTACCTCTTCTGGGGTTGCAAAATTATTTTCAGAAATTAAGTCAATCGCTGGAAAGCCAACAGTATGAACTCTCCATGATTCCTCACCCATTCCCATAACTCTATTAGATGCTTGTTGATTTGTTGTGAAATGAATATGAGAAAGTTTTGACATGGCATGCCTTACAGAATCATCTAAAGCACCTCCCTCTGTTAAGTCTCCTCCTTCTATGTGAGCAGTAGGTATATTCATTTGAGTTGAAGCGATAACTGCAGCAAGCCCCTCAAATCTGTCTGCATAAACAACCATAATATCTGGATTTATACTTTTGAGCGCTTCTCCAATGGAGAGAATGCCAGAACCAATAGCTTGAACATTTGACTCTAAATTTACGGCATCCATTTCAATTTTAACTTCTTGAGTTATTTTAAAGCCATCTTTTTCAATCTCTTCAAGCGTTTCTCCAAAATTTTTATCTAAATGTGCTCCTGAGACTATCAGGCGATAATCTAAGTCTGGGTGCTCTGAAATAGCTTTTAATATAGGAAATTGCAGCCCATATTCAGCTCTATTTCCAGTAAAAACTGCGATAATTCTTTTTTTTATTTTGATATCATTTCTCCTATTATTGATTCAATTGTATGTTTCGGAGCCCAATTTGAAATGTTCTTAATTTTATCAATATTAACGACATTATAAGAACTAAAATCATTCTTATCTAGAGAATGAATAACTTGACTATTACCAGAAGCCTTTATAGCTATCTCAATAATTTTTTTAATTGAAGTTCCAATACCTGTACCTATATTAAAGATGCCAAAATCATTTATTTTAGTTAATGCCATAACTGCATCAGCCAAATCTTCATGCCAAATAAAATCTCGTATAGGTTTTTCATTTTTTACAATAATTTCATCATTAAAATTCAATTGAGATATTATTTCTGAAAGTACATTTCTCTTTGACATGTTTGGACCTACTACATTAACAACCCTTGCAACAATCCCACCAAAATCAAGTACTTTTTTTTCATTAGCAATTTTTGATTTTGTGTAGATATCTGACTCATAAACTCTTGAATCTTCCCTATAAGGCATAGTTCCATTAGATCCATAAACTGCAGAAGATGAAAAGTATATTACTTTCTTAAAGTTTTTCTTGAGTAGAGTATCTAACCTCATTCCAGTATTTTCTATATAAGATTCTTTAGTATTGTTAACAATATTTCTATCTGAATTTTCTGATAAATGAATTAAGATATCTCCAGATGGCACTTCATCAAAATTATTAATAAATGTATAAGGTTTTGTGGCTTGTGAGCTTGAAATCAGAATAACCTTATAATTTTTGTTATTAGCAGCCCTTTTTGCAATAGACTTTCCAATAAAGCCTGAAGCGCCTGTGATAACAATCGTTTCCATACTATATTGTGCGACCTTATTTTTAAATTAATGCTAAATAATAATTAGCTCGTATAATCCACTACCTGATTTACTTCGAGATGCTGATCTTTTAAGATATCACAGGAGGCTTCCTTGCCGATAAGCATGTCATATTTTTCTGCAAGAATTTCTCCTGTTCCCGGCCGTTTAACCCAAATATTATCTTTTGAAAAAATCTCACCTTTTTTTATATCTTTGATTGTTACGACTGTAGCAAAAGCAAAATCAATAGTAGGCTGTTCTTCTGAAGCAGCTTCTTTTTTACCCCCCCTCATTTTTGCAATTTCCTGAGAACCTTTAATCAAATCATTCAAACTTTCAGGATCCATTGAATTAACAATATCTGGTCCAGGACGATCCATGCTATCTGTAAAATGCCTTTCAAGAACACATGCCCCAATTGCAGTTGCAGCAAAACATGCAAGATTTGAAGTTGTATGATCAGATAATCCGTGGACAGCATCAGGGAATTCATTTTGCAATTGCTCCATTCCTCCTAATCGAACAAGATGTGAAGGCGTGGGATATATATTAGTACAGTGCAATAAGCAGTATTGAACTTTATATTTTCTTACAATTTCAACAGTTTTCCTAACACTGCTTATTGTATTCATTCCTGTACTGATTATAAGAGGTTTTCCAAAAGAACAAATATGCTCAATTAGAGGATAATTATTACATTCCCCAGAGCCAATCTTATATGCACATACATTCATTTTTTCAAGCCTATCAGCTGCAGCTCTTGAGAAAGGAGTACTAATAAATATCGCACCTTTGGATTCAATATATTCTTTTAATTTAATTTCTTCATATTCAGATAAAGCGCATCTTTCAATAATTTCATATATAGATTCGTTTGCATTTCCAGGAATTATTTTTTTGGCTGCTGGCACCATTTCATCTTCAACAACATGTGTTTGATGCTTTATAACCTCTGCACCAGCTGATATTGCTGCATCAACAAGCTCAAAAGCTGTTTCTAAGCTTCCTTCATGATTAATTCCAATCTCAGAAATTACCAAAGGAGCAAAGTTATACCCAATCTCTCTTCCAGCAATTTTGAATGAAGGTTTTTTATCAACTTGTAAATTCATTTTTTCCCTTTCTATTTAATACGCTTTTATTTTATACGAATTATATAAAAATATAAAAACTCTATATTGATTATAAAAAATATAGTTTTACGTTGTAAAAATACAAATCACTCTTTTTATAACCTGCCGTCAACTTGGTCCTCGCTTAAGACATATTTAAGATCATATATAATATGATTTTTTTTAGCGTACGCTTTAAAGTCATCAATTGATAGCTCTTTAAATTGATCATGAGCAACAGCAATAACTATAGAATCATAATGATTTTTTGATGGCTCCTCTATAAGGGTTATATTATTTTTTTTGGATATTGAGCTTTTATTTACCCACGGGTCATAAACTTCAACATTACATTCTAGATCTAAAAAACCATTAATAAGATCAAAAACTTTAGAATTTCTTATATCTGGACAGTTCTCTTTAAATGTAATTCCTAGGATAAGTATATTTGAATCAAATATTTGTATTTGCTTCTTATTCATCAAGCTAGAAACTTGCTCAACTACATAACTTCCCATGCCATTATTGAGTTTTCTTCCAGCAAGAATGATCTCAGGCTTATATCCAGACTCTATAGATTTATGGGTCAAATAATAAGGGTCTATACCTATACAGTGTCCTCCAACTAGCCCAGGTTTAAATGGTATAAAATTCCATTTTGTAGATGCTGCTTCCAATACAGCCTCTGTGTCTATATCTAATCTATTAAATATTTTTGAAAGCTCATTAATCAAAGCAATATTTATATCTCTTTGGGTATTTTCAATCACTTTGGCAGCTTCAGCTGTTCTAATATTTACTGCTTTAAAAGTACCAGCTTCAATTATGACCTTATATAAATCATCAACAAGATCAGCAGTCTGTGAGTTTGATCCAGATGTAACCTTTCTAATATCTCTAATAGTATGATTTTTATCACCTGGGTTTATTCTTTCAGGAGAGTATCCGCAAAAAAAATCTTCGTTATACTTTAATCCTGAAAATGATTCTAAAATAGGTACGCATACTTCTTCAGTTGCACCTGGATATACAGTAGATTCATATATTACTAGATCATTTTTTTTTAAAATGCTGGCAATAGTTTTACTTGCGTTAATTAATGGTCTCAGGTCAGGATTATTCAGGTCATCTATTGGAGTTGGAACCGTTACAATAAATATATTACAAGAGGTTAAATCTTCAACATTAGATGTATATACAAGATCTTTTGACTCTCTTAATTGATCAAGAGTTAATTCATTTGTTATATCAATTCCATCCATTAATTGATCAATTCTTAATGGATTTATATCAAAACCAACTGTCTTAAAAAATTTTCCGAATTCTACAGATAGTGGAAGTCCAACGTAACCTAGCCCAATAATGCCAATCTTAGTATTCTTAAAACTAATCATATTTTTTATAGCTTAAATACCATTGAACAAAATTATTTACCCCTTCTCTAATGGGCGTCGATGGCTGATATCCAACGTCATTAAATAAATCGCTGACATCTGCATAAGTATCAGGGACATCTCCATCCTGAAGAGGTAGTAATTCTTTTTCAGCCTTTATGCCTAAGGAGTCTTCAATTGCAGAAATATAATCAAGTAACTCAACTGGGGAGTTGTTTCCAATATTATATAAACGCCATGGAGCTAAAGATGAGCCAGGATCGGGACTTTTACTATTCCAATCTTGATTTGATTTAGCAGGCTTATCTAATACCCTAATAATTCCTTCGACAATATCATCGATATATGTAAAATCTCGGCGATGTTTACCATAATTAAAAACTTGAATCTTTTCATTATTTAGAATCGATTTGGTAAATTTAAAAAGCGCCATATCAGGCCTTCCCCATGGGCCATATACTGTAAAGAAACGTAATCCTGTAGTTGGAAGATTATATAAGTGGCTGTATGTGTGAGCCATTAACTCATTAGCTTTCTTGCTAGCAGCATAAAAACTTAATGGATGATCTACATTATCATGAATAGAAAATGGCATTTTAGTATTTGCTCCATATACAGAACTACTAGAAGCATAAACTAAATGGTTTACATTATTATGTCTACATCCCTCCAAAATATGCCCAAAACCTAGAATATTAGCATTAACATACGCAGCTGGGTTTTCAATAGAATACCTAACACCCGCCTGAGCAGCCAAATTAACTACAGATTTAAAATTATATTTTATAAATAAATTCTTTATTTCCTCTTTAGACTCTATGTCCATTTTTATATGAGTATAGTTTTGATGATCTATGTGCCTTGCAACTCTTCCTTCTTTAAGCTTAGGATCATAATAATCATTATGATTGTCGATACCGACTACGATATCGCCTCTTTGTAATAATTTAATGCATAGTTCTGAGCCAATAAAGCCAGCTGATCCAGTTACTAAAATTGTCATTTAAATACCCTATCCTTCATTAAAAATATCTCTTGTAAAAACTTTGTTGCTGACATCATTAAGACTTTGAGCCATACGGTTAGCTAATATTATACTAGAGATCTTTTTAAACTCTTTTAAGTCATTAACAACCTTCAAGCCATTAATTGATTCATCAATTACATTAGGTTCATATATTATAATTTTCTGATCTTTGCTCTTGAGTATTTCAATAACATCATTTATCGCAGAAGACCTAAAGTTATCAGACCCACTTTTCATTATTAAACGATATATACCGATAATGCTTGGTTTCAGATTAATTATAGAATTTGCAATAAATTCTTTGCGAGTTTCATTTGATTTAACTATAGCTGAGATTATATCGCTATTCTTAATGTCGCGATAATTTGCTTTTAGCTGCTTAGTGTCTTTTGGCAAACAGTAGCCTCCATATCCAAATGACGGATTATTGTAGTGATGACCAATCCTAGGATCAAGAGATAAGCCATCTATTATACTTTTGGTATCTAGATTTTTAATATTTGCAAATGTATCCAGTTCATTAAAAAAAGAAACTCTCATAGCTAGGTAGGTATTAGAGAAAAGCTTGATAGCTTCTGCTTCAGTTGAATGAGTATACAAAATATCTACATCTTTTTTATAAGCTCCTTCAATAAGGATATTTGAAAAATTTACCGCTCTATCTGATTTTTCTCCAATAATTATTCTTGAAGGGAATAAATTATCATAAAGGGATGACCCTTCTTGAGAAAACTCAGGTGAAAATATTATGTTTTTATAGCTCAGGCTTTTTGAAAGCATATCGGTAAAACCTATCGGAACAGTTGATTTAATAATAATTAATGAATTCTTATTTGCACTTAAAACATCTTTGACAACTGATTCAACTGAACTGGTATCAAAAGTATTATTAATTGGATCATAATTTGTTGGTGTTGCTATAATAATAACCTCAGCATCTTTGTAGGAAATTTCTTTATTAAGAGTTGGTTTAAAATTTATATTTTTTTTAGCTAAGAATTCCTCAATTTGTGGATCACGAATTGGTGAAACTTTATTTTTAAGTTTTTTTATTTTATCTTTTGAGCTATCTAATCCAATAACCTCGTTGAACTGAGATAAAAGCATAGCAGTTGCTAATCCAACATATCCTAATCCTACTACTGTTATTTTCATATTTTTGATTGGGTTATATACCATTTGTAAGTGTCTGAAAGGCCTTGCTGGAGGCTTGTTTTGGCTTCCCAGCCTAGACTTGATAATCTAGATATATCAGTACATTTTCTTGGAGGTCCATCAGGTTTTGATTTATCGAATATTATTTTACCCTTAAATTCTGTTACTTTTTTTATTTGCTTTGCTAAATCATAAATACTTAGATCAACCCCTGTCCCAACATTAATATGTGAAATCATCTCTTCTGTATTTAATTGATATGAACTTTTTTGAATACTCATTAAAAATATACATGCATCTGCCATATCATCCACATACAAGAATTCGCGCAAAGCTTTTCCACTCCCCCAAACTATAACTTCTGCTTGATTATTAATTTTAGCTTCATGAAAGCGACGAATAAGTCCTGGAATAACATGAGAGTTTTCTATATCAAAATTATCATTAATTCCATACAAATTTGTAGGCATTATTGAGCGAAAATCTGTTCCATATTGACGATTATATGATTCACAAAGCTTGATACCTGCAATTTTGGCAATAGCATAAGCCTCATTTGTGGGCTCCAAATAATTACTTAATAATGCTTTTTCTTTAATAGGCTGTTTAGCATATCTTGGATAAATACATGTACTGCCAAGAAATAAAAGCCTCATAGCATTATGCTGATAAGCGGAATTAATAACATTGGTCTGTATCATAATATTTTCATATATGAAATCTGCGGGATAGGTATTATTTGCATAAATACCTCCCACTTTAGCTGCAGCTAAAATTACATATTTAGGTTTTTCATTTGAAAAAAAATCGTTCACCGCATCTTGATTTGTTAGATCAAGCTCTTTATGAGATTTAGTAATTAAATTATTAAAACCTTTAGTGGTAAGATTTCGAATAATCGATGAGCCAACTAAGCCGGAATGACCTGCAATATATATTTTATCACTATGATGCATATGTAATTATTTATAGCTTTCTCATAAGCATTTTATATGTAATCAAAGTTCTTATGCTTCAGATGGAAGAGGTATTTCATACCCATTATCCTTAAGTAATCTATTTTTTTTAGCTGATTTTAAATCGTCCCTTACCATTTCAGCACACATTTCTTGAACTGTAATTTCAGGCTCCCAACCAAGTTTTTTCTTTGCATAAGATGGATCTCCTAACAATGTCTCTACTTCAGCAGGCCTGAAATAGCGCTCATCAACTTTAATGATGAGGTCTCCCACTTTAAGATTAGGAGCATTATTTCCTTTAAGCTCTTTTACATATCCCTTTTCATGAACTCCATCTCCAACAAATTCTATTTTAATACCTAGTTCACTTGCTGATAAATTTATAAAGTCTCGGACTGAATATTGAGATCCAGATGCAATTACAAAATCTTCAGGTTTGTTTTGCTGTAACATCATCCATTGCATTCGAACATAGTCTTTTGCATGACCCCAGTCACGTAAAGCATTAAGATTACCAAGATATAAACACTCCTCTAATCCCTGAGAAATATTACATAAGCCACGAGTAATTTTACGAGTTACAAATGTTTCGCCTCTTCGAGGTGACTCATGATTAAACAGCAACCCATTGCAAGCATACAATCCATATGATTCTCTATAATTAACAGTAATCCAATATGCATATAATTTTGCAACTGCATATGGCGATCTTGGATAAAAAGGTGTAGATTCTTTCTGAGGTATTTCTTGAACCAGTCCATATAATTCAGATGTTGACGCCTGATAAAATTTTGTTTTGTCATGAAGACCGAGAAATCTAATTGCTTCAAGTAGACGTAAAGCTCCCATAGCATCAACATCAGCGGTATACTCTGGTGATTCAAAACTTACAGCAACATGGGACTGAGCACCAAGATTATATACCTCGTCGGGCTGCACTTCTGAAAGTATTCTTGTTAAATTTGATGAATCAGTAAGATCTCCATAATGAAGAAAAAAATTATTATCTTTAATATGAGGATCTTCGTATATATGATCTATGCGCTCAGTGTTAAAAGATGAGGATCTCCTCTTAATACCATGGATTTCGTAATCTTTATCTAAGAGGAATTCAGCTAGGTATGAGCCATCTTGTCCAGTTATGCCGGTTATTAAAGCTTTTTTTTTCATATTAGCTACACTTATTTAAAAATCTAATAGTATATTGTTACATAAATTGGTTAAAGCTTTTAAAAAAGTTAATACAATTGGTAGAAAAAAATTATATTCTTCTATAATTTGTAAATGTTCTGACTAAAACAATTAATAAGCTAATGATGAATCCAATAATTGTTCCAAATATGCACATAATGGCTCTAGACGGTTTAGATTTTTTCTCAGGAACTATGGGCGATGAAATTGTCTTAAAAACATAATCTATATTTGCTTCGACCAACATAAGTGTTTGAATTTGTGTCTTTAGAAGCTCTGCTATAACCTCTTGAATCTCGAATATATTATTATCTTTTGATGCGGCTTGTAAAAAAATAATAGAATTTTCAGCCTCTATCTTATCTAATTCACGCATATGATCATTTATTTTTTTAATTATTAAAGCTGTCCATTCTTGTGCAACATATGGTGAATGATGTTCGACGGTCAAAGTAACAAGCGAATTCTTTTCACTTACATCTATGTTTAGTAAACCTTTATATTCTGTATAAGCCTCTTGGTTGGAAGGCTGTGATTCCAATTCGTTATATATAATCTGATTACTGCTCTGAACCCATTCTTGTACTGCCATCAAATCTTCTAAATTAATAAAAGGAAGGAATTCGCTAATAAAAAAATCATAAGATTCTATTCTTTCTATTGACTCTTCTGATTGAGTAAGTTGTCCCTTGGGTATATTGATGCCTGCTATACCTGCTATTGACCTATAGCCAGATAGTTTACTGTTTAAAGAATCATCTTGAGTTGTAGGAGCTAATACTGAAGTTGAAGAATAAATGTTTGGTAAAGACAAAGAATATAAAACTGAAGAAATAGCAAAAATTGTCGTAATAAGCATTATTACAAATTTCCCATCCCAGAAGATTGTAAAAATTTCTGATAAATCAATATCGTCTTCGTAATCAGTATTTTTATTTTCCATTTCTTTATTTTTTTAAATATTATAACAAAATATTTATTGTGGTACCCGAGGCCGGACTTGAACCGGCACGATATTTCTATCGAGGGATTTTAAGTCCCTTGTGTCTACCAATTCCACCACTCGGGCTAATGCATAAACTCAACTTAATATTATACTTTTAAAAAAAGATAAATAAAATTA
>MDSV01144694.1_pt1 | contig 34509 bp, 45 predicted proteins | sample 810851 | NCBI WGS metagenome assembly MDSV01 (sample SAMN05326640, study PRJNA326480) | marine metagenome | isolation source: seawater | place: Atlantic Ocean: North East | collected 2012 | reverse complement strand
TTTGATTTACCCTATCCTTCTCATAATCAGTAAGCTGTTGTTGTTGTCTTTTAAGATTAGCTTTAGTTTTGTGTTCCTTTAGCCATATATTCCAATTACGAACATTAACAAAGCCACCACTATCAGAATGTCTTATGCCTTGCTCAAAAGCAAACATAACCTCTTCCATCTCCATACTGCCATAGAACCTAGACAGGTCATTAACTAGCAGTTTCGACATCATAACTATCTGTTCGGCATCAGGCTTCTGCCCTAGCATTAAATAGCACTTACTTAATATATCTACGCAGTCTAAATTTAGCTGCTCTCTCTCATTGGCAAATCTATACCAAACCTGTTTTGTTTTATCTATCATATTATCATATTGTTTCTACTAGCCATTCTTCTCATATCTGCTTTGTCGTAACAGACAAAACCTGTAATCATATAGTACATATTGTACTCATTGATTTTTCTATGCTTTAGCGTAGCGTTGTTTCGCATATCTTTAATGTACTTCTTAGTGTACTCACTTGCTGTTCTTCTGTTTTTGTTATCCATTGTTAATCTGTTGTCTTGCCTGTTGCCAAGATGTTAATACTTGTTTTGGTTGTGATGCCTTCTGCTCTTGAGTAGTATTCTTTTCCCAAGTTCTAACAGATGCCTTCCAATCCTTCATTGCATTCTTACCTACTTTCCAACCGTTAGAAGAATAGTAGTCGTAAAACTTCTCAGCATCTACATCATTGTTTCTTTCATTGCAATAGTCAGCTACTTCTTCGATTGTTGGCTTTACAAACCTATTAACCTTAGCTTTAACTTTAACTATATCTTTATCCTTATCTTTATTATTAAGGGTACTTTGTACCCCTTGTGAACCCTTCAGATACCCTTCAAGATTATATTTATCAAGAAGTGCAATTACTGATTTATGCACATTGCTATTTGGATTCAATTCGCCATATTGAAAGTCAATAAATTCAGGAATAAACCATTTATCGCCATTGTCAAAAGATATTACTTTTTCGCCAAATGATGATGGGAGGTGGTTATGTGATAGGTCAAAGCCTACACGGATTGAAGCTACTTCTAAATCCACCTCCCATATACCTGCGTGATTGCAGTCATCTAATATGTAAAACCAAAGTAGCTTGTGTTGTGGTGATAATTCTCTAACAAATCTTTTCTTCCATTTGTCTGTGTCTGTCATTCTTTTTGCCATAATGTTTTAGTTTTTTATTTAATTGTCATTGTAATTAACTCAAACTCATCTCGAGTTATTAATCCTTTCATAAGTCCGAGATATTCTTTTGATACATCTCTGCCTGTTATTTTGTTTGTTACAATCATTTAGTTTTTTGTTTTATGATTATCATCTATATCAATAATAGAATGTGTGTATGGACATAAGTCCTTAATCCTGCGTATATTGGCTCTTATCTCCTTTCTAATGGATTCAATCTCGGTTTTGGTGCTATCTATGCCGAGAGATGCGTTGAGGGTAGCATTGGCTTCTAATAGCTTATCTACCCTCGACACATACTTTCTTTTAGTATTCGATCTCACAATCAAATGCTTTAATTAACATTCTTACCTTAAAAGGGTAAGTCTGACTCATTTACAGTTTCAGCAGGTTTCTCTGTCTTTGCACCACCGACATTGATTGACCAAGCTAATATGTTGTTGTAGTAGTTGCCTTCATACAGACGACCCCTGATGTCTATCTTACAGGTGAGTTCAGACCCAACAGGAATACTATCCATCTTTTCTATGTTGTCTTTTACTGCCTCCATCTTAATAGACTGAGGATAATCACCGCCTGTATTTACTACAAACTCTTTCTTTTTAAATCCGCTAGAAAATACCTTTGTATCAAACTTAGCTTCTAAAGTTCCTTTAATTTCCATAATAGTTAAAATTGTTTTGATTACTAATTGCTGTTAACTCATTTTTAATTTCTGATAATCTATCATCTATAAGAAGTTTATCTCTTAATAAAGTGTCCATCTCGTCTTTTATATTGATAAATGTTACTTCATCAAAGACCATATCTCTAACTTTAATATACCTTCTTATTTCGTTTTTATCAAAAGTTAAAAAGTCTGCTAATTTCTTTTCGTGAAATATTACTGTTGCGTGGTCTTGATTAAACTTCCTGCCTATTGACTTGTAAGTTTGGTCGAAATGTTTTCTAGCCATATAGTAGAACATTCTTCTAGCTCCAACAACTTCTGCTCTCCTAGTGTTGGAGTGCAATTCTTTTTCTGTTACATTATAATATTTGCAAACAGCTTTCTTTAAAATCTCTTCTCTATAACTTGTCATCTTGATTTATCATATTTAATAGTTCAACATCTCCAAGTTCTTGACTCTTAAACTCTTCAGCATCAGCTAGTAGTTGTAAGTGCTTGAGCCTCAGCATTGTAGGGTCTTGCAGATACTTATCTATACTTGTTCCCTTCAAGCCTGTTACTTCGCTAAACCTACGCTTAGTCATTCCTGTTACTCTCACTAATTTGTGAAATTCATTATTCGCTATCTTTGTCATAATTATTTATATTCTACGATTTCTAATTCTATTCCAAACTCTACCTTGTAGGTTTCTTTTATTCTGTCATTAGGCTCTTTCATATACATATCTATGAAAGATTTTAATATTCCTATCGGCTTCTTGCCGTCAGAAAGTTTGCCTATCTGATTTCTTGTGATTGAGAGTATTGCACCCTCTTTAGTCATTGCGTGTTTTTTTATTGCCATCTATTTGTGATTTTATTAAATTGTTCTCTAGGGTCTTTTGGTATGTAATCTTCCTTTAGCTTACCGATTAACTCGTACGCCTCTTCATAGGTTAGGTGTAAAAGACCGTTTTCTATATCTCTAATCTCGTCTTGTTCATAGGGAACGCTTGTTAGCAAACCCTCAATAACTGCTATCTGCGTGTTACTGATAGGTTCACTAGCAAGTATTTCATCTATCCAATCCATTAGTCAGCCATTTCATCTTGACCATAAACTCCTTGCTCATAGAATCCTGTAAGCATTAGTACTGCTCTTGACTTAGCACGTTTCTCTGCCATAGCCACAGGAAACTTACCTGCAAGACCCATAGTGTTTTCTTTAGAACATTCGCCAAAAGATTCTACTCTGCGTTGATTCTCTGACATCTCTGCAACACATCTAAGCACAACCCACTCTCGTTCCATAATGATTGGCTCATAAGCAATCTTAATTCCTCTGTTGCTGATAATCTTGTCAATTCCTGTTCGTGTGATAATAACAAACCCTCGTTTATCTTTATACACATCTTCCTGTACTAGACCATTCTCTGTGAATAGTCTGCGTAAACTTTCTTTCTTAGTTTCTGTTTTAATTTCTGACATAATAATTATTTTAAAAGGTTATTCATTTGTGATTGTAATATTGATAATGATTTGATTGCATAGTCGTATGCAAACGCTTTTCCACGACAGAACTCTGCGTCTAGGTTATTATCTTCTGAAAGCATATCTGCTTCTTGTAGGTAGGAGTCTTTTATAAGACTACAAATTTCTTTTATTTGCGTGTCTATCATAAAGCTTACATCTCCTAGTTTAACTTTTTGAACTTTAATTTCTGACATAATAGTTTTGTTTGATTAATACTTCGGCAAAGGTACGAAATATTTTCTAACTACCAAACAAAAATAGAAAAAAATGTAAAAAAATTATGCTGTACTAGAGTGCAGATTATTCTTCTCCCAAGTGCATTGGGTAAGTAATTGGTAGTGTTCCGTTGTCTAAAACAACACCACAAGCAATTATAGAACGCTTAGTAAAGTTCTTAGCATATGCGAGTGCATACTGATTTGTGTTAGTTACACCACAACCTACCTGCATAGCAAAGTGTCTAGCAGTCTTAGTGCAATGCCAAGATACAGAACATTCCGTATGGATATGACCCTGCACTACTGATTTACCCCAATTTACCATTCTGTTGTGCGCACCTCTTGCTCCACTACTACCTGTTCCGTGAGTATAGATAACACCATCTTGCTCAAAGCTATCATCAAATGTCCAAGTAGGCACTTGTAAGGCTTCTGAAAGGTCTTTAAGCCATCTTTGTGATATTCCCATAGCTACCGCCTTACGAGATATTATAGCATCGTGGTTGCCAATACATACCCTTGCATTAGGGAATGCTTCGTGCCAAGGTTGTAACTGACTGATAGCTCTATCTAGTTCTTCTCCTGCACCAAATCCATCAGGGTGTGTTTCGTGGAATGAAGAAAAATGTGAGTCAATTAAATCTCCGATGAAGATTACATCGTTGCAGTTATTCTTTTCATAGACTTCTAAGCAATGCTCTAGGTATGAGCCACCATCGTTACATTGTCCTTTGATAAATGGAGCGTGTAAATCTCCTACGATAAGTACGTTACGAGTTTCTTTTTCTCTCATCTTTTGTATGATGTCGTACTCTGATTCGGTTAGTCTAGGTCTGTATTGTTTCATATATGTATGTTTTTGCAATTATAGTAAAAAATATACAAAAAAACAAATGGAGTGCCGAGAAGCACCCCACTTGAAAACTAAAACAAAACTTAATCACATCATACAGACGTATGTGCAAATATAGTAAAAAAGAAGTAAGTTAAAAGTTATTTCCTAATTTTTTCGTAAGACCTTCCTCCAAAGTATGCACCAAAGGCAGTGATGGCTAATAGTTGCCATAGGTCAATCCAAGAATCTTTGATGTCCATATCTACATATCCAAAGTCAATTAGTGTAAATATGGTAAGCACAAACAACAGGAAAGCTAGTGACAATGGTCGTATGGATTTAGACAGCCAATTACCATTCATATCAGCTTCCCAACGCTTAGTTACCTCTACCTGCATATTCTTTTCAAACTCATAGATAGCTTTGTTTATCTCGTTCTTTACAAGTTCTTTTTCTTCTGCTGAGGTATGTATCTTATCAATAGCATTTCCAACACTATCTACTAAGTCCTTTGCTCCACTACTAAATATTTTTCTCAATATACTCATATCTTTATCTTTATCTTTATTTATAGCTTTAGCTTTATTATATAGGGTATAAACTACCCTTTGTGAACCCTTTGGCAAGGGTTAAACTTCCATTAAATCATTAATGTGTTTATATTCAATAATTACTCTATGACCTAAATCAAGTTCATCAGCAACCATTTTGTAAAGTCTTTTGTATGCCTGTGTAGATTTACCTATAAATCCATCAGAAACTAAGTTGTTGTTTTCTTGCGAATCGCCAACGAGTAAACACCCACTAGTATGTTCATCAGTATTACCACAATGTATGAGAATATGCTCAAAGTTAGGAACATTAGTGATATGCAACATACCACGATGTAAATCGCCAAACCTCTCAGAATATCTGTTATGAAAGCCACCCTCTTTTCTATACTTTATTTCGTACACTCCATAAGGTATCATTGTTTCGCCTTTGACCTTATCTCTCCTATACTCATCTTCTAGTGTATAGCAAAGAAAGTCATATCCTGCAAAGCCCTCATAGAATAACATACCGTTAGTACTATCTAAGGCAAGGTTATATCGTAAGCACAGCAGTTTCATCAGCTACCACAATTCTCGCAATCTTCTTGATTCTCTATGTCGCAGGTAGGTTGTTCTTGTTCTTCCATATCTTCTACCCAAGCATCAAAACCTGTATGTTCAGCAGTTTCAGCAGTTTCAGCAGTTTCAGCAGTTTCAGCAGTTTCACAGCATTTACAAGATTCCCATTTAAAACATTTACAGTATTCTTTATCTTCCTTGCCCATTGTATTTCTTTTTATATTGTTTACCGCCTTTTGTTCTGCTTTTTGTCTTAGCGTGTATTCCCTTTCTTTTTACTTTAGGAGATGCTCTAAATGTAAATGATATACCCTTAGCCATTCTTAGTAAAGAAAAATGCTACCAATGAGCCGATTACAATAGTCCATAATCCCCATAATGCTTTCTGCATAGTAACTCTAGCTGAGGTATTTTTGTTTACACGAGAAACTACACCTTTATCAGGGTCAAGAAGATTCTTAGTTAGCATATCTAACTTATCATCCATCTTATCTAATTTATCCTCCATAGAGTCCATTCTTTGTTTCATAAGTGCTATTTCTTGTGCTGCTGATGTTCGTGCCATTAGAATTTGTATTCTTGGTAATCTAATCCCATAAATGAGTGTACCCCGTTATTATCTAACTCTATTCTATTTGCTTCCCAACCATCAGGCTCTACATAAGACAAAACCTCTGCTTCTGCATCAACAGGCTCTAAGCCTTTCCACAATACATCTACGTGGTATTTGTCAGATAGTACAGGTGCTTTTGTTTGCTCACCACTTTCGTTATACTCACCTTGCTCTAAAACAATATAGCCAAGTCTAACTACACAATGATTGTGCGATGGTACTACATCACCTAATTCAGTTGTTCTTGTACCTAAAGCGTTTATTTTGCTATCTGCTTGTACACTATCATCAAACTCGTATTTACCTATCTTATTCATTAGCTTGTTAAATTTTGTAATTCTGTATCACTTAAAGCCTCATTAAATACTGCTAGTGCTTTGACTTTTCCGTAGAAATGATTACTTGAAACACCTTTAGCAGGAGAAAACTGTACGTTTTGTAAATCGCCTCCATCAAACGTAGTAGATTCTGTTTCAGAGCCTGTTCCATAAGCAGTTGCTTTTACTCCATCTATAAACATAACATACCTACCTGATGCCCAAGCAGCAGCTATTTTAGCTTGATTTGATATTGTAGCACTTTTAGATATTACAACGTATGAAGAATTATCTTTTCTAAATTGTGCCTTCCACTCTCCACCTCCTGAGCCTGAATATATAAGAACTCTATCGTTAGAACTTCCACCACTTAAACTTATAGATATTTGAGCTAACGTAGAAGGGGCTATGGCAGCTATATCGACATAAAAAGTACCCTGTCTAGACTCTATTAAATTAGTATTACCACTACCATTTAGTGTTTCTATTGCTCTTGTAACTGTACTACCTGTTAGTGTTGGTATGTATGATGTAGCGTAGGGTAAGGCTTCTAGTTGTGCGCCCCATATATATACTTCATTGTTCAGTTCTGTACTATCTGTTTCGCTTTCTCCTATACCAAATTGTTTGAAATTGTCATTCGTGTCGCTAGTAGACAATCTAATCCAATCATTTGGATATTGTTCTGCTTTCAAATTACTATTACTAACTGTTTGTGAACTAAAATTATAAAAGTAAAAACTAGAACTACCTCTCAAATAAAAATTATCTGCACTTATGTTTTTAACAAAAACTGACAAAGTTTTATCAGTGCCTGTAATGTTTACAGTAGGTCTAAGCATATTATATGTTCCCGCTATTCTTTTCCATTTTTGAGCAGAAATAGAGCCATCAGGAGCAGAAACTAAATTATTAGATATTACTTCGCCATTTGTATTATTCCAAAACGATTGTGAAAAATCCTCACTATAAGTAACAAGATTAGTAGAAGTAGGCTCTAACAATATATGACCATTATCTCCATTACTATCATAGTTTATTCTAGCTAAATCTACATCTGTACTAAATGTAATGTCTTTTACTGATACGTTGTCTACTGTACCTATAAAGTTTGAAGCTGCTGTAAAATTTAAATTTCCTGAACCTGTAGCAGGTATACCAATTAAAGTATATGAACCACTCGAAGTATAAGACTGAGAAAGACTACCTGAAGATACAGTAAGAGAACCATTTGTAACAACTAAATCAAAAGTAATTTTATACGTATTTGATAAAGTTTGTGGTGGTGTATCAAATGTATTTGATTGAGTTAAACTAGAAGTAGATGTTTGCGTACCATCACAACTAGCAACACCATCTTCTATACTCCAACCTGTACCTAAATTCCACCTATTATTAGGGTCTACTTGTTGTACTGATACGTTGTCTATTGAGCCACTAAAAGATGTTCCAACGGTCTGAAATATAACCAAAGAACTTTGAGCTACTATATATTCTTGATAAAAACCATCAGCGTTTCTTGTAGTTCCCAAATTAGAACCTAATCTTACTCTTATATCGCCTGATGAATAGTTTGAAATTTCATAGCTCACTAAATAAGTTCCACCAACAGTTAATCCTGAATTTTGTTCTAATGAAAAACTATAAGTTGTAGTGTTTAAACATTGAGCTTTGCCATCTGATATAGTAACACCTACTCCTTTTGCCCAATCGCTATCTGTATCAAATGTACCATTAGTTACAAGTTCATCACCCAACTCCTCAAAGTCACCATTAAGTACTAATTCAGGGTCAGTAATACTCTGCATATCTTGTACTAAACCACTAGAGTTTATTCTTGTAGCACTACTTGCTCTATCGAAGTCAAAGTCTGATGATACATCTACTAATGATATGTTGGTTATATCACCTGCCCAATCACCACCTGATGTAAATTGAAAATTATCAACAGTAGCATCGTTTGTTAAATATACAGTATGAGTGCCATTTGTTGATGTTAGAGCTACATTACTACCACCACCAAATTTAGCATTAAGTGTCGTGCTATCAGTTACGTTAGATAAAGTATAGGTTAATCTAAATCTATGACCAAGATAGTCAGTCATCTCTATATTCTGCCTTATAGTTCCGTTTGTACCACTACAAGAAACACCATTGGTAATAACACTCCAACCTCCTGTGGCACCTGTCCAAGTAGAAGTTAAAAAATCATCACCTGTATAAGTCTTTACAGAGTGTACTAACGCATCACTTGTTGCAGTAGGAGTAAGTAGTATAGTAGCTTTGTCTATTAAATCATAACTATCTATATCAGAAATAACAGCTCTTGAATCAGCAAGATTCTCACTATACGTTGACCTTCTTGCTAATTTTGATAACAAGCCACCTATTTCGTCAATAACACCTTTTGCTACACTTAAAGCTATTCCTAATCCTAACATATTATTCTGTATATACTACTTCCATAGTAGCGTTAAACCTTGCTGTTGTTGAGTTTGTATCTCCTGCTGATACAGTAACGATAATAATATCTCCTGCCGAGAATGTTTGAGTGCTACCCAAGCCACTTGCCGAAAAGACATCTGTTGTGCTAGTTCCTCCACCAACTTCACTAGCTGTGCTACCTAATTGAGTTAAGTCAATAGCAGCAGAGCTTTCATCAACAGGAGTTCCTTTGTAAATTTTAAAGTTTACAGTTCTACCACTTGTAACAGCTACAACACCACCAAAGGCATTGATATATCCATCTCTAAGGCAGTATAGTTGTGCTTGTGAAACAGCGTCTTGTGCGTCAGAAGTAGGGTCTGTAACAACAGTATTCCAAAGGTGAGTTACATTACCCGCATAAGTTGGTGCAAATTCACTTGTTGATGTTACTCCACTTAAAACACCACCAACCCTAACGAAGTGAGTTCTTCTAAGGTTATCATCTGCCCAAGCCAAAGCATTGCTACCATTCTTTGTAAGAACAGTATTAGCCGATGCTGTGCTAAAGTCCTTTGGAACGTGAAGCTGTGAGTTATCTAAACTACTATGTTCGTTACTAGCCATATTATCTTGTATATCCTATGCAAATACCGCTTGTTAATGTAATCGCTGTTACCTTACCTAAGAACAATGTAGTTCCCGCAGGTAAAGTTGTTTGTAGAGCAGTTTCACCCGTACAACCATCAACAGCAATGCTTGATACTACACTTTCCACAGGGAAATGTATGCAGTAAAAACTTTTGCTTGTTTGAGCAGCAGTAGTAAATACCTCAACATCACCAACGGTGTGTCCTACCATTCTCATTAACGACTCATTATCATCTAAAAATCCTGTTGCCATTTTATCTTATTTTATTTATTTCTATCGTATGCCCAATTTTTTAAAGCAATATAGTTTTTGGAGTAAGGGCATTCTTTACTCACATCTTTGCCTTGTGGTTGTTTTATTGCTCTTGCAATATAAGCAATAGCTTTTCTAGCTTCAGTAGCATCGTTAGATGTCCAATCAGCTTTTTTCTTAGAAAGTAGTTTTAAATTTCTGTTTATAGCATCTCTACCTAAACTAGCTTTTTTACTACATTTATTCTCAGACCATCTTTTTAGTTCTGAGTAACTCATATTCACAGACTTCTTGTACTCTGTATATGTTTCATCAATCTCTTCTTGAGAGAAAGCATTTTTAACGGACTTAACTTCAGAAATCAAATCACTCATCATCTCGTTGATTAAATCCATAAGGTCAAGTTGATTCTCGTCAAACTCATCGTAGGAGTTATATCCACCACCTCCGTGTTCTTTACCGCACATCCAAGAGCCATCAGGCATTTGGTGTTCCCAACCATCAGGACAATTAGGATTTTTTCTAGCGTTCTCTAAATCCTCCATAGACTTTTTAGTTGGATGGTCTTTAGGCAGTAAATCAGTATCGTGTTTGCCACTTCTATACTTACCTTTCTTCATAGCATAAAGAAAAGAATTTACACGAGCATATGCCCATTGTTGAGGTGTCATATTTGGTCTAACAGACTCAGGATTTGTTTCATAAGCACCCAAACCTCTTTCAAAGACCTTCTCTAACTTCTTCAAAGTAACCTTTGCATTCCAATCAAGGTTTAAGTCCTTAATCTCCTCATTGTGGTCTTTGACCTTTTTCTCAAGACCTTTCTTTACCGTTTCTGTTACTGCGTTCTCCATTAGTAGAATATTATTCCATTCATCTTACTAGCTATATCCGTATCAGGCATAGAGCTATCTCCATCTTTTCCGTATAATGGATAATCGTTTACTTGGTCTTGGTGTGTAATGTAAGCAATCATATCATCAAGTAAAACCTGTGCCTTTCTAAACGTATCACTTTTCATTTGATTGAACTGCTCTACATTTGCAGGAGTGCTAAAATCGGAAACGTTAACAACTAATCCTGCTGAGGTTGTATTGTATTGAATCTCATTCATAACCTCAAATCTAGCAAACCAACATAATGCAGGTTTTAGATAGTGAGTTAACAAGTCGCTGTTAGCAGTAGTCAATGTTCCGTTATGATTCTGAGTTTTTAACTCCTCATACATATCCAAACCAAGCTCAGGCTTAATGTGTGCAAGTTCAGCAATTTCAAGAATAGCATCGCTAATCAAAGCTGTATCTGTTGCCTGATTAGTAAACGCAGTAGATATTACCTCTGATGCTGTTACAAACTTGTTATATTGTCTTACATTAGCCATTCTCTTGTTGTCTTTGTACGGTTATTGTTTGTCTGTCTGATATAAGTAATTCACCATCAGGAATCTCAGGCAAGTCTTTATTAAGCATTGCTCTTTGCTCATTGATAGTCAATACTTGTTTAGGGTCAATATCTGCAAGGAATGAGATAGGTGGTTCGTAAGCTACCGTAAGGTCACTTGTATCAATACCCATCTCTGCATTTATAACTCTTTTAATAGGCTCTAGCAAGATATTAGTAGTATCTCTAATAACTGTACTCATAGCTAAGTCATAAGCTATTCTAATCTCACTACCCGTATTGTTCATCTTACCCGATGATACTATACCACTCAAGGCAGGTTGCCATCTGTGAGCAGTAATTATGTTTTGGTCGGTTAGCTTCTGTAAATCTAAGAAGTCACCATCTTCCTTGTTGGAGATAATCTGAACATCTGTTCCTCTACTATCTTCTCCGTTCTTTACAAGGAATAATATCTTTGAGTTGTTACCACTACCTGTTAGCGTTTCTTTAGCAGTTTCAACAAACTTTTCTGCTTCAGATTCACCAAAGTCACCGTTAACAGTAACGATAGCTGAAGGACTAAAACCATTCTTAAATGATGTGTGGTTAAATTTACCAATCTCATAGTCTATTGCTATGTGTTCTAAGGCAGCTACATAATCAGGTAAACCATAAAAGTTAAATGTACTTTCGTAGTCCTTGTAGTGTATAATAAAACTACTATTAGAAATCTGTGGGTAAACAGGTATTCTTTGAGTTTTCTCTTTGTTCTTTCTGTAATTAGACCAATCAGAGTTAAAGTAAACGTACTTCTTGTTTTTAGAAACCCTAGCTGTTGAAGCATCTTTATGATAAAAGTTTACACCACCATCATATATAACACCCTCTAAGAAAGCATTACCATAGGTATAGTAATCATCAGCAAGTTTCTTAAAACAGTCCTTTAAACTTTCTCCATTAGCATTTACATCTTCAATAAAACCACTTAGAGCTTCATTGTCAGTAATAAAACCACCACCCGTAGTGAATGTAGTTTTCTGTGCTAATACAGACCTGTGAGTAGAAGATTGTCTTTTTAGTTCAGCTAAGTATTGAGGAAATAGGTTATCCTTACCAAAAGGAATAAAGTCCTCTCTTAGTCTGTCTAAATCCTTAACCTCAGTATCTACCGTAGGAGTAGATAGGTTTACAAAAGCATACTTGGTGTTAAAACTACTCTTTGTCGGAGTCGTCTTTACTTGATTCTTCTTTTGCTTTTGATTTGGTTTTCTTCGGTTTTGCATCTTCTTTTGTTACAAATTTAGTATATCCTAAGTCAAAAACTGTTTTCAAATCTTTTTGAGTAGCTATCGACCAATCAATAGAGATTTCTTTAAAATAAGTAACCCCTGATTTCTTTTTTGATTTATATTCCATAGTGCAATATATAAAAAAAAATACAAAGTTGGGGATTTTCCCCCAACTAAGTATTAAGTATTAGTATTAAGCTATTGAGAATGTACCGTTAGCGGCATCAATCGTTACAGCATCCTCAATTAAGTAAGGAAGCTCACCTGAGCTACAAGTAAATGTAAGTGTAGCACCTGTTTCATCTCCTAAAGCAGCACCTGTGTTCATTTCAACACTTGATAATCTTGCAAACATTTGGTTGTGAGCATCAGTAGCTGCACCAACGTGAAATTTTTGCGATAAACCAACAGCGTATGTGTTGTCATTATAGTCTTGACACATAACAACTAAATTTCTGTTTGAAAGATTGTCTATTGCACTTAAATGTGCATCAGAAAGGTTTGGAACATATGCTGTAACAGTATGCTCAAACATAATAGTTCCACCGTCCTTACTCCCTGTTGAGGTCAAAGAACCTGTGCCTTGCTTTAACTCAAACAACTTACCGTTTGCTTCAGTTATAGCAGTAATCTGATGATTCCCATCCGTATCAAAAGTAACAGAGGTAATGTCAGAAAACATATAAACACCTAGAGCTTTAAGACCCCCTCTGTTCTCCATATCAGTATGTACTACTGAGATATTTTCTATTGCCATTTTATTATTATTTAAAAGTTAAAAATTAAGGGGGAGTATTTCATCCCCCATTAATTAAATTAATTACGATATAGCATTAGGAGTGTAATATACAGCTAATTTAGCATCTTTCAATGCTACGCCAACCATATAAGCAACTCTAAAACGATACGCTTTGTTGTCCATAGAATACCATTGCTCAACAGAGTTCTCATCGAAGTCAGTACCTACAACAAAAGCATCTTTTGTAGTTAGTAAAGCTCTGTGAGTTTCAGCAGCAGCAGTACAACCATTGATTTCTGCAACATCAGCAGCGATTGCTACATCCCAATCTCTACGTACAATGATAGGAATACCTCTGTAAGTTAAGTTAGGAACACCATTAACCATAGCACCGTAACCCGCAGCAGCAAAGCTAGAAGATTCTAAAGTTGAAGCCATATAGTCGTCAGCGATATCACCTGATACGAAGAAAACGTGATTTCCTGCTTCTAATAATTCAGGAGCAGCAGAATCATAAAGACCTTGCATAATTTTAAGACCATTACCCGCTACTAAAGCAGTATCATCATTTTGTGTAGTTAAACCACTATATTCTCTTGTTAATGCAGTTGCACCCGCTTCTTTAGCTACTTGGAAAATACCATCGTAGATACCGTAGTCAGCATCAGCTTCAGCAACATCTGACAACCATAGTTGACGGTTGAAGTCAGCTTTTACGCCTTGTCCAATTAAGTCAAGAAGAATGTTCTTAACAACAGAACCCTCTACATTATCAAACTCGTGTCCGCCACGCATTAATTGACCTTTCATTTTATTGAAAAGCTCGTTTGCTCTAAACTCAATCTCAGCTTCTACACGAGAAGGAGTGATTGTAATTGTAGCACCTTTGTCTACATCACTTTCAGCAGAGAAAGCACCATTTGTGAAAGCCTTTGTAATCTTTCCTAATTGATTGAACTTGTCAATCACAGTAGTACCTTTAATGTTAGGTAATACTTCCATATATTGCATATAATCCTGACCCATAAAGATAGGTTGGATGATTGCTCTGTTTACATCATACTGATTTACATCAGGTAAACTTGTTAATTCTAAAGCCATATTATATTATTTATTAATTATTTTAAAATTGATTTAGCAAAAGCATCCCAAGCGTTAACTACAACATCACTTTCGTTGATTGCAGGGTCGCTTTCTACTTCTACATTAGTTTCAGTAGCTTCTAATTTAGCTAGTTTAGCTTCCATATCAGCAACCTTGTTAGTTAAGTCAGCAATAGTGCTTTCTTTTTCACCAACAAGACCTGCTAATTCTTCTTTTTCTTCACGTAAAGAGTTAGCGTTTTCTTCAAGCTCATTGAACTTGTTAACGATAACCTCATTGTCAGAAATAGAAATAGAAACTTCCTCAGAAGGAGTAGAAACTTCCTCTCCTTTAACAGCGTTTAAGATTTCTTCTTTAACACCGTTGAACCAAGTTTTTAATTCTTCGGTCATTTTTTTCTTATTATTAGTTAAACTTAATTTTTCATTAACCTCTTTCTCGTTTACGTTAGTAAATTTAGAAAGGTCAAAAGATGCAGCAACTTTCATAGGCTCTGTAATAGTATCTATAAAGCCATAATCCATTGCTTCCTGACTAGACAACCAAGTTTCTTTATCCATCATATCCGAAAGAGTTTCAAACGAAAGGTTTGTTTTCTTAGAATAGATTTCCATAATCTCCTCTTTTATCTTGTCAAGTAAATCAGCAGTCTTACGCATATCTCCTGCTTCTCCTGCCGATTGTCCAAATGGGTTATGAATCATAAAGAATCCGTTTTCTGACATCTCTATGTTATCCCCTGCCATTGCTATGACAGTAGATATAGAAGCAGCCAAACCTTCAATCTTTATGTTTACATACCCATTGTGAGAACGTAAAGTATTGTAAATAGCTAAACCATCAAACACACTACCACCAACTGAGTTGATTCTAAGTGTGATGTCAGCAGTTCCAACAGCTTTTACTTCCTCTATAAAGTTCTTAGCAGATGTTCCGTAGTCACCTATCTCATCATAGATAGATATTTCTACGCTATTATCTGCTTTGTTTTCTATTGAATACCATTTGTTCATTTTGCAAATTTAATAATTAATGTATCATATCTTTCGCAGAAATGGGGTAATCACCTAATATTGTAGTCTTTTTTGAATTTACGCTTGTGTTTATACATAATATTCTGAATGGTTCTTTCTGATACATCGTACTTAATGGATATGTCCATATATGTAAACGTGTAGTTACCATCATTAGATTCCAACACCTTGTCAAAATCTCTTATTATCATATAATCTCTTAGCTTTCTTGGCTCGATAAGACCTTTCTCTGATAGATGGTTTAGGACATTCTTTATTCCCGCTTCTTCAGAGTATCGTGCCTTGACTTCATTGTATATAAGCTCTATGAACTCATTGACAATATCGGCACTATTCTGTCTTATCATACGCAAATATACTAAAAAGTAGCCTGACTTTCAATAGCAGATATTCTATTCTGCACCTCTGTCATATCACTTTCAACGATTACAACCTTAGAACTTCCCATTCCTCCGCTTACTAATTGTTGTGCAGACCTTAGTTCACCGCCCATCGCAAACTTCTCTCCACTATTGAGCAAACCGCCATCAGCAAACTTTACACCATTACCATTGTAGTTATTGATAGCTGATAGCACAGGTCTAAACATACTTGTTGATTTTTTGTTGATAATTGCTTCACCACCTTCGGCTTCCATTATCCTTCCACCAACTCTAAATTTAACACCGCCATTAGCGTGTGAGTTGCCAACAAACATACCGCCTCTTGTTAGTCCTCCTCTTTCATATTGCTCACCACCACCAACAGTTTCTCCTGTGGCTTGACCCCCACCGCCTCCAAGAAGGCTGTTTATTAAAGGTGTTACTAATGATTTCATCCCAATAGCCAATCCTACTTTGGCTAAAAAAGGTATTGTCTTATCTCCCCAAAGAGAACCCATAGCATCTAATAATATCTCATTAATTTTCATTGATATTATTTGAGAAAAAGCTTCTTGAGCTGTTGCTGAGTGAAGTATTATATTTTGTATTTCATCTTGAGTTGCTTTATCCTTAGCAATCTGAGATTTTTCTGTGGCTGACTTTTCCTTATGCTTTAGGTCTATGAGAGCGTTTGATACAATTTCATTAGCACTAAACATACTATCTAAGAACCCTTGCTCTTCAACTAAAGAATCTTGAAGGTGTTTAGTTTTCATTTCAAAAATCTTTTGATTTAACATCTCTTCAGTAGAAATAGTTCCATCAATATATTGCTGTCTAAGAACTTGCTCCTTGTCAAACATCTCTTGCTCTATAATAGAGAATCTTTGTTTAGCTATCTTTTCTGCCTGACCACTAAAATCATCAGCAATAGGTGATTCAGTCTTACCTGTTGTTTTCTTTTGTTCTTTTCCTAAAGCTTTTAATCTTGATATTTCAGTTTCAATTACAGCAATCTTTTTATTCTTTGCAGTAATCTCAGCTTCTGTTGTTTGAGGCATAAGTTTAGCTTGGTCTAACAAATCTTCCTGTATTGCTATCAAGTCTTTTTGTCTTGCTAACTCATTCAATCTATCCTGCTCTTTTTTCTTTTGATTAACCTCTTCTTTTTTAGCTTCTTCCTCAGACATTCTTATAATCTCTTGAACAGCTGTTTGATGAGATTCAATCCTTTTTTTGAGTCTTTCAGCTTCTTCTCTAGCATTCTCTCTAGCTATTCCAAAATTAGCGTTTTGAGATATTTCCAACTGCCTTTCATATTCTTTCTGCATACCTTCTAAAGACTTTTTTAAATCTTCAGACTGAATTTTTAACTGAGTTGATAGAGTTCCTGCAGCCTCCTCGCCGTAAAGCCTTGACGTTTCTCCTATTTGATACTGAGCTATTTTTAGCTGATTGTCAACAATACCTTCTGCTGTTTGACTTGTTGTAGCCATTTGGTCTGCCCATCTGTTTAGCCAATATGTAGCAGCATCATAAACACCTCTTAGTGTTGTAGCAACAGTTCCTCTACCGCTATCTAACGACAAAATAAATCCTTCCCAAGCTGACTTAGCCTTGTTTATAGAACCCTTTAGGGTATCTTCCATAATTTCAGCCATTTCACCTGTTGAGCCATTAGCCTCTTTTAGTCTTATGTTAAAAAGCTCTAGAGCATCGGCACTATTTATGAAAGATGTAAATGCGTTAGCCTGTCTAATATTAACAATCCCCATTACATCAGCCATTTCAGTACCCTCTAATTTTAATGTTCTTAGAGATTTTATGAAATCTTCTCCTGAGTGAACGGTTTGACCCAACCTTTTTGAAAGGTCAGATGTAGGGTCTTGCATTTTAAGAAGTATGTTACGTAAAGATGTACCCGCAATAGAAGCCTCAATACCTCTGTCTGTTAACAAACCTAACATAGCTGTTGTTTCTTCAAAAGTAAATCCTGAATCAGCAGCAATAGCTGAAACTTTAGTCATTGACGTTTGAAACTTCTCAAGGTCTAAAGCAGAACTTGTGAAAGACCTACCCATAACATCAACAAACCTTTGTGTTTGATTTGCATCAGCACCAAAACCTCTTATGGCAGCAGCAACAATGGTAGCTGTTCTTCCTAAGTCAGAACTCATTGCGGTAGATAGCTCTAATATAGCTTCTTGAGCAGCAACAACCTCTGTTGTAGTAAAACCTAACCTTGATAAAGACTCTTGCATTTCAGCTACCTGTGTAGCCGTAAAGAAGGTTGTTCTACCCAATCTCATTGCTGATGACTCTAGCTTAGCGAACTCCTTAGCGTTTGCTCCTGTTATCGCTTTTACTTTAGCCATTTGAAAGTCAAAGTCAGCAATAGTATTTACAGCATCTAACACAGCTTGTCTAACAGCGTTCATAGCTCTCATAAACAACGTAGCTCCAATCTGAGCAAGACCAAAGCTTTTAGCCATTTTAGTAACAAATCCTGTTGATCTCTTTGTCGTTTCGCTAAATCCTTTTAGTTCTTTCTGAGCGTTACCATATTCTCTCCTAGCTTTTTTAAGACTTGTTTCTTGTTCCGCAAAAGCACGAGCGGTTTCATCGCTAATGTTTTTTACATCTTTATTTTCTTTCTTTAAGTCTTTAAGATTTTTAGAGTAAAGCTCTACTTCTTTTCTTAATGCTATTAGCTTGTCGTTACCCTTTATAGTAACCTCAATTAAAGTATTTACCTTTTTCGCCATTATGCTTTTTTAATTATTGAATCCATAGATATATCTATTTCAACAGACATACCGTTTACTATTTTTCTTTCTATACCTCTTTTTCTTGAACCGAAAGGTCTATTAACAAAACCCCTTCTCTTAGTGTTGCTTGACCATTTAAAAGCACCACTTGTAGGAGAGCCTTCGCTCATCATAGCTTTAGCTATTGCAAATGCTAATGCTCTTCTTGGGTCTTTAGAGTTTTTTATCCTATCGCTTGTAGGAGCTATGTTTCTTTCGTCTATCCACTCCATTATAGCATCTATATTTGGTAGTGAGTTAGGGAAAAACCCTTCATTTACATATTGAGCGTAATCAACATCGTCTGCTATAACAAGCAAAGACATGTTGCCTCCAAACTCTTCTATCTCATACCTAATGCTATCAGAAAGAGTTCCCGTGTTGTTGTGTCCTTGTCTGCTTAACTCACCTCTTATGCCGTCTACTAAATCATCTCCAATTTCTCGAAGAATATTTCTCATCTGCTTTAAACTAATCTCTGCCATACTATACTTTTGCTAATGATGCTTTTTTAATAATTGAGTTCTCAATGGATTTTAAATCATTTGATATGTATGCATCGTAAGCCGATATATGATATAAAGAGCCGTTGTAAGTGTCTGATGTTAAACCTCCTATTATTCCAAACTGATTAAAAGCGAAGTCAGTTGTAGGCACAGTTTCACTAGCCACCTGCACACCATTCTCTCTTATGTAAAGAGTAGTTCCGTTTCTTTGTAGTGTTATCAATATTTTTTTACTACTAGGTTGCCAATATTCTGTTGATATGCCAACAGCAACACTACTTGATGATGAAAAGCTTAAAGTGTAAGATGTATTTCCTGATTCTCCTATCGAAAAATACATATCGTTATCATCATTCTTACCTAAGAATCTATGATACTTATGAACATTAGCAACTAATGGTATTGGCTCTACATACATAAATATTGTAAAATCTCCCGTAAGCGTTACACCACTACTAAAAATCATATAGTCTGAGTTGTCGTAGTTAAAATAAATAGGAGAAATTCCTTCTATACCATTTCCTTTAAGACCAATGTCGGGCTGCGTAGCTGTTACAGGCATAGTAAGCTGATTAGTACCTATGGATGAGTTCCAAGTTTTAAGATTGTTTCCGCTAGTAACTTCTTTTATTCCACTATCGTAGTTAAATACAAATAAAGGACTTATTTTTGTAGAGTTTTCTGTTACGGGAATATTAAAACTTCTAGTGTTTTTCAAAGACCTTTGTCTTGATAACTTTCTCCTTTTAGTTAAACTAACATCCTCTAAAAACTGCTGACCATTAATATCTTTCCTTGTGTAAACAACAGGTCTTAAAACCCCGTCAATAGTGCAAAAAAGAGTATCACCAATGCTTTTTGGCTTTGGCTTTATATCCCTATGTTTTATGTTTATTTTTCTCATTATAGATTTATATCATTTATCAAATCCATTTCATCGCCCAAAGTTTCATTGTCACTACCCAACTTAAAGTACTCTGTAAGCTCCACCTTAGTAGATGATTTTAAGTGTGGTTTGTAATCAACAACTTTGTTTATCCTGTAATAATTACCATCAATAAATACAAGTTTTTTGAAATCCAAAGAATTAACATCCTGAGAACTTAAATTTATATATAGTTTTTTAATTCTTGGATTTTGTTTTAATTGCTTTATCATCTTGCTATAATAGTTATAGTAAAGACCTCTCATCTTGTTTAAGCCTGTTGCATCAACAACAGTTGGAACATCATACTTTACATCAGAGAAAGAAAGGTTTAAATCAACATCTTCATAACCATTATTTAATTTTGCAAAAACAAGGTTACTACCATCCCATCTTATATTATCTATGTTTATAAAGTTGGCTCTAGTGAATCTAGGGTTTGTATTACTTTCAGCATCCATATCATTGTTCGGTAGAGGAGCATAGCTATAAGCTGTTGCTAATCCATATTGACTACTAAACATAATTGTTTTATCACTACTATAAGATATAGCAGCTCCATTAGCAGGTGGCAGTAACAATATTCTAGCTCCTATGTCAAAGTTTTTTTCACCCCTATCCTCTTTTGTAGAAAGGTCTGAAAACTCTTGATGATAAATTGGTATTAATGGAGCAAATATTTGTGATGCTTGATTGTAGTTTTCTTCCGTTTCAGCAACACCCGTAGCCAAAGTAAATGTTGTTTCATCAACGTATTTTATTTCGTGATAGTTAAATGTTGGAGAAAAGTATTTGTTTTCTATAACATACTCACCTTCTAAAAACTTACCCGAATCATCCGTTTCTTGATAAGTTCCCCAATCAACAGGATTTTTCTTATTATATCTGTCTAAGAAAGCATCATCACTAGCATCTTTATATTTTAGCTCTATCTTTGATTTAAGCTCATACAAAAACTCATCTTTTATTTCTTTGGAGTAATCAATTTTGTCAGTCCAATCAACAGCATTTGAGAAAGAACCATAAAAATGGTCATAAGGCTCTACCTTTACTGTTTTAGCTATATTGTCAGTTTCAAACTGAAGATTAAACATTTGAGCTAATCCACTTACAAAGTCAGACTGCTTGGCATTTGGAAGCATTGAAGATATGCTTGGCATTTGAGTGTTTATCTCTATTTCATCACCGTCAGATATTTCTATATAGCTTCCCTTGTTATATCTTATCCCAACATCACCTTTATCATCACCACCGCCAAGAATTTGAGGGGTTGGTTTTCCTGCGTAGTCTTGCAAGTAAAACCTTATAAAGAAAACATATTTTGTTCCAACAGGGTCGTTGACAGATAAGGAAGAGCTAAAGCTACCCATATCAACAGTTGCAGGACTATCATTTTTGTGTATAGTTATATACCTAGAAGCACCTTCAACGTCTATACTACTATATACTATATTGTCAGTATCTATAAGTTCGGACAAATCGTCATCGTCTGTATCTGATATTTTAGCAACATAAGCACTTACATATATGTCCATATTAGGGTCTGAAGTTGCTCCAAAAGAACTATTATTAAAAACGCTTGTTGATATATCAAAGTCTAAATTTTGTTCTCCCTCAGCGTTTTTTACAAGCAAACTTTTTAATCCTGAATCGCCATCAGAAACATTAGGATTGTCATCTGATTCGTCTATAAAGGCATCTCCTCCAAAAACATAAAACACTCCCCCCTCGTCACTTCCTTGATTCTTAGAACCATCTCCATCGTGGTCATATGAAACAGCATCAGTACCTATATCTACACTAGGATTTCCAACAGCTCTATTAAGAGTAACAGTTCCATCTGTAGCACTAAAACTTCCGCCTGAAACTTCAGATGTTAGATTTTCATCAGAGTTTCTGTATATCTTGCCATACTTCTCATTAACTACATCTCCTTTCTTTTCAAATATCAATGGCATAATTAATGACTTAAAAAAGTCGCTATCGCAAAATGTTGATTCAACATTATATCCTTGAGCTTGGAATATCTTATCCCAAATGTTCTTAACATAAAGACAGGGGACAAAGTCCGACTCTACAACCTGATTCTTTATGCTATCACCTTCTCCCATAGAAAGCAATGGATAAACTATTTTGTCGTTATTTTTTACGTACTGAGCATAGCTATGTGGGTTTTGATTAGGACTGTTTCCGTCAAATCCGTGTGGATTTTCAAATATATATCCTGTTGAAACAGCTTCTGTTATAGGATAGCTTGAATATGATGTTGAACTAAAAACTAAGTCTTTTAACTCTTTAGACTTTATCTTGTCTGCCCAATCCATATTGTCAGCTAAGAAAAGGCACTCATACTCCAAAACTTCTTTGTTTTTGTATATTTGAGTTACCCTTAGTTTGCCATTCATTATAGGTAAGTGGTCTGCATATATTGTAGATGGCAAATCTTTTAATACATTTTTGCTATCTATATTACCATCCTTGTATATATGATTTAAAATTTTATTGTTGCTTCTTGTAGCAGGAACTTTGAAAGTCTTACTAAAACTACCGTTACGAGAATTAAAATCCCTAATGTCAAAGTTTTGATAATTAAGTGACAAAGGAAAGTCATCACTCGATGTTATATCAAGGTTTCCTAATATGCTGTCAGTAAAATCTCTTAGCTCAACTCTTATTTCTGCCATTATTCTATTGTTCTTTTAGCTTTGCTTTCTATATAATTTAAAGTACATCTCTGTAAGTTCTCATTGTCAAATGTAGTAACACTAGCATCTTTTACAACAACAGGAACATAGTAGTTTCTGTTGAGTGTAGAATACCAACCGTCAGAATTAGGAATATCTGTTCTATACTCTCTTACCACAATGTAGTCTATGTAAGTTTCTCCCGCTACATCATCGTGATTTATAAGTATTGTTGGAGATATGTATTTCACACCATCATAGGCTGCTGATGCTGTGTTTATATTATGTGATTCTGATGCTACGGTTGTAGAGTGACCTGTAACATAACCTCTAAAAGTTTCCCATTGGTCATCAGTTTGTTGAGCATAATCTTCTAGTGTTATTTTATGGAAGTTGCCATATTGGTCAGAGCCACCCGTAGATATTTTGGTTGTTTTGTTGGATGCAAATCCTGTAAAACCTACAACCTGATAACCTGAATCACTAGCATTACTTTTTATTCTAACTTCAACTTCATATATACTTTTAGGGTTGTACGGTATTCTTGAATCACTAACCAACCAAAGAGTATCGTTATCTGAACCACTGCTACTAGTAGTTCCTTCATTCCCTTTTCTTAGAGTTCTTGTTCCCGTTAAATGACCATCAGCAGTTTCAAAAGCAGCATCACTTGTTATATTACCATCTTGTATATGATATTTATCGCTTATGCTTGTTACAGCAGCATAGCCACTCCAATCCTCTCTAAACACTTCTTTGCCTATCCAACCTTTCTCTATCCATACATTTGGTGAAGCCAATAAATCCTCAAACATATCTTGTTCTGCAATTCCGTAAGGTCTTGATATTGCAGCTCCTTCCTTAACAGCTTTTACCTTTGACTTTCTAACAGATGGATATTTGTCATCAGTAAGACCTGCAACTCTAGGTACTAAAGCTCCGTAATCCTCTGCATACAATGGATTATCTCCTTGTGCTATTCTTGTATTTGATGTCGAGCTACCTAATTGACCTCTAAAGTCAGGGTATATACTTTGCTCATAGGTTTTAGATGATATGTTTATACTCTCTGTAAAAGCACCATCAAAAGTGTAGCTGTCAATACCACCTAATCTGTTTTGCCAATGGAATCTAACACCATTAACTCTTTGTCTAGTGTGGTCGATATAATATCTAACAGTTTCACCTATCTTATCACTACCGTCATATTCAGTATAAACTTCGTAATAACTTATATTTGAAAAATCAGTAACAGCACAACTTCCGTTAAATCTACTATCAGGACTTTCTTTTATATTTCTTGTTCCTATCCCTACTTGACAAACAGAGTGTGTTTCTGCTGTGCTACCGCTATCTGCCCAAGAATTAAGATTACTTCCTGTATTCCCGTTACCATCTACAGTTTTGTTTATAACTAAAACATAAGCACTTCCTGTTCCATTTAATATTTCGCTTCCGTTTTTATCGTAAAACCTAGCTAAAACCCTAACGTCATTAGTTTGGTCATCTTCGTGTAAGAAAGATAAATATTCACATTCATCAGTTCCTATTACTCTGTGTTTTACAGGCTTTGTAGTAAGATATTTTTGTCTATTATTTAGATTGGCAGTTATCCCTGAGTGAATGTATTGGGTTGACAAATTAAAAGCGTAGTAGGGATGTGCAGATGTATCTCCTTTTAATATACTATTTATATAACCATAATGCTCTTGTTCGTGGAGCAATGCTGAATTTGTCACAAAGAAGTTTGTTGAAATAGAGCTTCCGCTATTAACTAATTCCCCACTAGTGTTAATTTCCTCTAGTTGAAATACAACATTTATTTCTTTATATACATCGTTTGATATTTCAGCTAAAGTTATATCTCTCCTTACCCAATTACTTGTATCGTGAGTACAAGGTCTTAGATTATAAGACAAGAAGTCACGACAAATAGACGATACATCTATTGTATAATATAATCTACTATTGTTAGGAGTGTTTCCTGATGAGTTATGATTTGGTATATCTATGCTTGGCTGAACTCTTATTGTTACAGTTTGGTCTGTAAGAGTTGTTCCATTTATATTATCTATAGGAGTTATCGTAACCTTACAACTAACATATTTATCTCTATTTTGCGTTACCTCAAAAGCTGATAGCTTTATTGGACTATATACACTATGAAAAGTATCTGACGGTTGGTCAATGTATTGTAATGCCATTATATGTTGTATTTATGTTTTAAGTAATCTGATAATTTTGTAACTTCTTCGACACTAAGTTCTTTTTCAAATATAAGAACCTCTTGTATGTCAACTTTTAGGTGTCCAACTGCATCTCTAGCCGCACCCAGTCTTAGTGGATATAAATCTTGAAATGCCTCTGCATCAAAGTCAGGATTTGTTTCAACATCAACCAAAGAGCCATTCTCAAAAGACTTTACGCTGTGATTGGTGTTGTGTTTTGTAAATCCATTAGCAGCAACTTGTTTTGCTCCGTTTGATGTGTATATGTAATCTAATAAATCATCATCAGTATCTTGTATTTGGTTTCTCCAATTAAGGTTACCTCCTGCTGTGGATATTCTAATAGCAAAGTTTGCTTTTGCTACATTATCTAAATTCTTACTTATCATATACCCATTATAGCCATCATATCCCTTAGCTACATAGAATACAGATAATCCATTATTCAAACCATCAGCAGTTCCATCAAGTGAGTCGTTAACGCAATCCAAGAAGTCATTTGTTCCATCAAAGAATACATAAGGATAGTTGTTGGATGACATCTCGTACTTATACAAAGGCTTCTTAGCCGATGTTGTTTGCTCAAAGTGATTTCCATTACCACTTTGGTCAATCCACTTGTTTACGACTTCATTGCCTCCAAAGAACTCCGTTTTAACGCCCATATCAGCTTTTAACCAAAGCAAAGGTGTTAGTGAGTTAACAAATGCTTCATCAAGCCTTGTAAAGTCGTGAGAGAAAGCGTTTAAAGTAAAAGTAAGCCTGACCTGTATCAACTTGTCGTTATACAACTCTTTTTCTCGTTCAACAGATATACTGTCAGGACTTAAAATTACTTCTTTGTTTGTATAGCTATCTAACACTCTTTGTATCCAAGTCAATGCTTCTTGTTCCAACAAGCTGAATACTACATCAAGCGAACCTGCTTGGTTTTGGTAGTATGGCTTAACGACTAGGCACTCGAAAGTGTATTCCTCTTGCACATCTCCTTCCGTAGCAGGAAGTTCAGATGTTGGTGGTAAGACAACGAGTAATGGATAGTCATTGTTGTGATTCTCATTGATTTCATTCTCGTAACCAAATATGAAGCCACCATTTATCCATTTTTGTTCAAACCTATCTCTTAATTCTCTAAGTTTATTAAAACCCATTATTTAATTTGTTTTTGCTGTTCTTCATTAATAGCAAGTTCATAATCTCCTTTTGCAGTTTTCCAAGACAGGTATGTCAAAACCTTATACAATTTTTCATCTTTTACACTTTGCATAGCATCTTTACCATCTCTTGTAAATACTCCATCAAGCGCTAGGTCGTATAAGGTGTTCAGCCAACCAAACGGCTTCATTATCTTACTTGCCTTCGCTACTGCGATACTTTTTGTGCCGCCATCTCTGAAAAGATTTTTATAGCGCCTAACGATGCCATCGTTTGTTTGTTCAAAAAAAAACTGAACTCCCATACGATGTCCATTGTTAACCTGCGAAAATTATTCGTCTTTTCATCAATATTGTCAAGGTCAACCTCTTCATCAACTTGTTTGCATAATATTGCCATCTGTTCAGGCAAAACATCAAACCTACCATTTTTCAGGTATTGCGTGTTCATTTCAAGCTGTTGACTTTCTATATAATCTCCAAAAGTACCTGTTCTAAGAAAGTCTATTGGAAAATAATAAATATCTCCCTCAAACTTAAAAGAATCAACACCTTTTGGTTCGTAATCCTTCATAATAGACTCTAAGCAGTTTAAAACAGAGTTTATGCTCTGCATAGATATATTATTAACCTTTTTTTCGCTCAATCCCGTCATATAACAAAAAAGTTCTTTATGCATCTTACTTTCTTGATGAAAGAAATATTTTGTTAAATCGTTTTCACTCTCTTCTTCCTCTTGGGTTTTCTGATACTTTGATATTATATGGTGTAATCCACAATAATAATCCAAAGTCATTTCCTCCCAACTATCAGGAATACTGTATTCTTTGTCCTCTATTTCTACTACTAACATTGTTGCATCTGTTTTATTTCTTCTTCGTCTTTCATTAGGTCAGATAAACTTCCCACGATGTCCATTGTAGCACTATATACGTTTCTTACGCAAATTTCCACCACATCATCGTTTTCTTCGTTTCTTAATCCTGCAAAGAATCCTAAAACGGTAAACATTGTTAGATTAGGAATAGCAAACATCCACTCCTCAATATTATCCCTATTTAAGCCTACGCCTACAAAATCATTATGATACATCATAATATCCTCGAGAATATCCTGAAAATCATCATATTTTCCAAAATCAGCATCTTCAGTAGCAACATACACCTGTTTTTGTATATATTTAAGGTAGTTAGTTACTAAGTCCTCGTGTTTTTGATTTATATGCTTAAATTCATTCATTTTTACAAAACTAAGTCTTTATATATGTTATCTGTCGCAGTTTTTGTGCAAATTTCAATTTTATAGGCTATTTAGCCGAAAAATACTATTTTTTTGCCGTTAAAGTGTCTATTTAGTGCCATTACAAGGCAATCTACCATATCATCGTGCTTTGCAGCAGGAAATGTTTGGCATTGCATAAGAAATTCTTCATTCCAATGACCTTTTAGTAGTGATACCCTTCCCGTTTCTATACTTGCACTAATATCTTGTACTCTTGCCACCTTATCTTTTGTTGGTGGCTTATCTTCTTTTATGTTAAGTCCTGTTTCTCTAGTTAAGGTTTGAACAATAGATTTACCACTAGCTTTAGGCTCTACAAATATTTTTGATTGTTTTGTGTAGCCATTTTTGTTTACAAACTTAACAATATGCTTTACAAGGTCAGGAAACTCCAATCTTACGTTCTGAACCTCTCTAATTTGCCATTTACCCTCGCTATATGTGTATGCCATCAATGCTGACGGGTCATTTTTCTGACTTGCGGTATATGCAGGGTCAATAACGAAGTTTACTACATCATCTACCTTCTCATCATCTATTCTAAACCAATTTTTCTGTAACATACCACTATCGGCAGGTGTTGGTCGCTGTTGTAGCTGTCCTGCGTAGCCATAACTACCCAAAGCTGACTTATAGTCCTCTAAGACCTCTCTTGAGAATCTTTCTTTCCAAAATAGACCTTCTTGATAGTGTTCGTGTAGTGAATATGGCTTTAGGTCGCTAGAAAGCTCTGCGGGTATGCAGATATGATGATGTTTGTCGGGTGAGTTGTATAGAAGGTAACCGCTAAGGTCATCTTCGTGTACTCTTTGCATAATAATTATCCTAACTCCCGTTGTTGGATTATTAAGTCGTGAATACAATGTTGACTTATACCATTCGTTAGCATTATCTCTTTCTGTTTCCGATGCAGCATTTTTTGGTGATGTAGGGTCATCGACAAGAATTATATCACCACCTTGCCCTGTTACCGAACCGCCAACAGATGTTGCTCTCCTAACTCCTAGATGTGTATTCTCGTATCTAGCTTTTAGGTTTTGATCTTTTTTGATTTGATATGTTTCTCCCCAATGCTCTTGATACCATTCGCTATTTATTATATCTCTTGACTTTGTTGCGTGTTCTATACTAATCTCAGCCGAGTATGATGCTGTGATAAATCTCATTTTGGGATATACCGCCCAACACCAAGCAGGAAACATAACTGTCACAAGTAATGACTTAGTGCTACGGAAGGGAATATTAATAATTATATCTTTACCCTTTCTTTCGCCTCTAATTATTCTTTCTGCTTCTCCTTGCAGAATATCGCAAAGGTATTTGTGGTGGAAGTTTGTGGATAAAGGAACTGAAGGTTCTGCTATAGGAAAGGCTTTGACAAAGAACTCATAAAATGATTTCTCACAGATGGCTTTCTCCATCGCCTTTAGCAGTTGTTCCTTTTTAATCTTGTCCATCTATATCTTCAAAATCTGCATCTTCGGCTTCCATTTCAGCCATTCGCCTTTTAAGGTCATCAACACTCATACTATCATCAAGAGTTATCTCTATCTTAGCATTTCCGTTTGAACTTATTTCAGTAGATTGAAGTTTTGGTATTGCGTAGTTTAGAAGTTTAGCAACAGCATTGATATATGCTTCAGGATTTTTTTTAGATAATTTTTCTAGTGCTTGTCTAATATTTTCTTCCTGTCCTGCTAGAGCCAAAGTAAGAACCTCTCTTGAGAACTTAGTGGTCTTATTCAAAGCACCTTTAGTTCTACCCCCAAGAGTATTGCCAACAGCAAATGGTTTGCCTACAACTTTCTTTTTTTCTTCACTCATAATGCAAACATAAGCAAAAAACTAAAACTAAACAAATAGCTTTAACCTTAGCTTTATCTTTAGCTTTATTATGTAGGGTATAGTATACCCTTCACGTACCCTTAAATCTATAAAATAGGTCTTTAAAATTTTTTTTGTATTGTATGGGGGTCTATTTTTACTTTTCCCCTAACTTTTGCGAAAGATTAAGTTTCTTTTTAACTAACTTGCGTACTTTCCTTGCAACGTTGAATAAACGAACCCCCTAAAAGGAATATATTTCTCAACATACCATACTATTTACTAACTTATAAAATTGGATTTCATTTTGTTGTGGTTGCGTATATGTGGCTACACAACCTGACCAAAAAAATTGACGGAATTCGTAAAAAAATCCCGCCAAAATTGTTAAAAAGTGCGTTAAATATTTGTTTTCTTGCTTATTAAAAAGAATTTTTTAGCCAAACAGCCATTCTAAAATCATAATGATAAGCGCAAAAATCAAAGGTAATAACGTCACTTTTGCTTTGTCGCTATTGTTAAAATCTTGTCAGATATTCACTAAGGAATATCAACAACATCAAAACGGGTACGCTTAATAGATATAAAACGTCTTTCTGTTTCTGTGTTAAGTTCATAATGTTTAAAATTAGGTTAATAAATTAATTGTTAATATCTCGGTTATGCACATAGCTATTAACATTACCACCGATATAAGTACAATTTTCTTCGGCATAATAACTTCCGTCCACCTCTGAATATCTTACGCAATCTTCACAGCGTGTTTCCGTTACATCTTCGCAGTAGATTTGCTCATCTTCTGTCATTTCAGCCCCGCAACACTCACAAGAGAATGAATCAACTTCAGAGTATCCGCCCGACGTAGAGTCTAATAAATGAGAAGAAGAATCTTCCTGATCAATAGAAAGTAAATCGTCATAATCATTACCATATTGGAAGGTGTCCATATATGGAAAATGATTAAAATCATCTAAACTCATAGACTTGAAATGCACTTCGTTAAATGGGCAATAAGAAAAACCTTTCAAATCGTCCGAGTTAATATGTCTAAAATTATAGGCGTGTATTTTTTCGCTCTTATCAATCTTATTCATTCGCATAATTTGTTGAATCATTCTTTTATATATATGATTCGACAGCGGTTCATTATGGGCATAAGTGTATATTCTATCAATGTATATTTTTGACTTAGCCCAATAAGATCGATTAACTTCCCAAACTAGACAACGAGCATATAAAATCCCGCCCTCAATAATAGCGTACATCTTAACGGGTAAATCTGAAAAAATTTCGAAATAGCTTTGAGGTTTGCCTTGCATACAACTCATAGAACTAATAGCGTTGGCATCACTTGAATAAATAGTGGCTATCTCGCTACCCTCGTAAATTTTCAAATCCAATTTTTTTAAATCAAATAAATGCTTTTTTAATTGCTGGATAATCTCTTGGCTTTTGTAACAATCCGAAACAACATCCTTGAAATATTTATTTATCAATTTTTCAATAGTAGTATGATAGAAATACTTTTTTCTATTTTCTTTTGTAAATACTTTTGTGTCAATAACATGATTAAAAATTAAGTCATTTTGTCTTTTTTCGGTTATATAGCTAACCTTTGTAAAATCCGATTGACTAAATCCTAACTTAATGGGCGTATTTTCGCTGTATTGCTTTTTTTTATATCCTAAAGATTCAATATCTTTAATAGCTATTTTGAGTAATTGATTTACTGAATATCTCATAGTATTAAAAGTTTAAAGGGGTTAAGGATTCGATTAACTTTTTTTCTAGTTCTTTAGATAGTCGTCTGCTTTCTAAGTGGCTATCATCATCAGACAACCAATAGCAATATATACCATCGGAATTATTGTTATACATTAAGTTTTTTAAATAATTAACGCCTTGAGCGTCCGCCACTTTATCAAGTAGCTCTAAGTGATTGAGATTGAAAACGTAATTTGTCATAATTTTTTTTTGTTTATTAATATGCCTCAAAGATACAAAAAATTTAATACATACAACAAAAAATTTACAGAATCAAAACTTTTTAATATGCAAGAAAAATACAATAAAAAGTTATTAACAATGAAAATGTTGAAAACTCAAAAATGGGCGGGGCTAAAAAAAAGGCAGGTCGATGGCAGTTTCAGGGCAGTTTCATGGCGGTGGCAGTTTCAGTGGCTGTAAAAAAAAGAGGGCGGCAAAGCAGTTTCACCGACCCTCTAAACAAAAACATAATTACAAGTCTAATGAATTCATAATCTCATCTTCTAAATCAATGTAATCCCAATACAGGCCTGTTACATCTGTATCTCCATTGAGTATAACCTTTTCTATTTCTAACTCTTCGTAGTTAGTATCTCTCTCTGAGTAGTAGTGGTAGAACACTTCTAGTGTGTAGTTGTCTTGCTCTATGTAGTAAGAGTCTTTGATGCTTCTGTTATCTTTCATAATGTTTTTAGTTTTAGTTTTAGTTTTAGTTTGATTAACAATATGAAACAAATATACAAACTTTTTTTTAGTTATGCAAATTTATTTAACTATTATATGTTTTGCATTTGATAATCATATTGATGATGGGCTGAGATACACCATACTTCTTAGCGAGTTTGGTCTGACTTATACCCCCCTCCCTATACTCCCCCCGTATAGACTCCGCCTCCTCTAAGGTAAACTTGCGCTTGGCATAGCCCCCACCTCTACGGTCTTTCCTGTCGTATATATTAACGCTCATATCTTTTTTATTACTTAAATATTATTTTGTTTGGCAATATTTGTTTACAAAACCAAGCCACTCCGAAATGTGGAGAGCCTTTACCTGTAAAGTCAATTCTTTTGTTTAATACCAATAATTCTACTCCATACATATCAAACAACTTACCCCTCTTTTGTCCTTGTATTGATGACACAGGAAGCAACAAAGCAAAAGGTTTGTTTATGTCATAGCATCTTTGAATAAATTTATCTTTTTTAGAGTATGGTGGATTAGTTAAAACAACATCAACTCCACTTGGAATATCATCTACTAAAAAGTCTTTACCTTTACTAGAAACACAATTAAATCCGTTGCTAATTAAAAAATCAACAATGTTAGAACTTATATTACTTGTGCAATCGTAATAAGTTAATTTCTTATCTAAGTATTGTAATAAAGGTATCAAAGCATCTTTAGGCGTGTAACATTCATCAGAATGAATATTATTGCCTGTTTTACTCAACATACTTATATTGCTGCTAGCCATTATTCTCCAATCTTTCTATCTCAAACTTGAGATGGTTAATAGTCTTTTTAATATCCTCTATATGCTTTGCTTTGTTATCCATACCTTGCTCTACCTTCTTACCTGCTCTCAATAAATATGTAACAGCAGTTCCTATGTTGTATGATAAGTTCCAATCCTCAACAACCTTACGGGCTTCATATCCATACACAGAGCCAATGTAGTAGTCAGGTATGTTTCTTTCTTCTGTCGTTTCCTTAAACAACTTGTCGTTCACTCTCTTTAACTCCTCAGCAGTAGCTTCTTTAACATTCATATTCCTTGTGTATTCGTAGTAGTATTTAGATTTCATTATTAAAATATTTGTCTATGGTTTCTTTGCAATGGTCAAACCCCTTACAGCAGACAGCGTAGTAGCCTCTATCTAAAGCGTTCTGAATGAATAACTTCTGCTCCTTTGATGGATAAGACTTCTTGTCTTTTTTTAGCTCTATAAACAAACCGTTGTACTTCTCGTTTGGCTCGAATATAAGTAGGTCTGATACTCCTCTCAAATATCCTGTACGCTTTGCTTTGAGTCTTTGTGAGTAGTGTCTTTGAAACTGACCACCCATTGTTGCAGTAAGAAGCGCATTTGGATATTGCATCTTGACATATTCTACGATAGCTATCTGTACTCGCTCTTCTGTTAGCTTGGGATTGTTTGCCATCTTCTATTTGTTTAATTCTTTTCTCGTAATCTGCGCAAGTCTTTTTAATAATATCCATTCTAAACTGAATATCACTAATGTCGTTTCGCAAATCATTGAGTGCGAATATAAGATATAAAATAGAAATAAGCAAGAGAATTATTATTGTCGTCTGCATAATGTTATAGTTTTGATATTTGACTATCGTCTACTATCATATCACAGCCAATGCAATATCTCTCTGAGTTTTCTATACAGTCTGATGTATAGACCTTGCTGTTGCACCAATTACAGTTGCCAACGTGAGATAGTAGATTATCATCTTCATAAGAATAATCATCGTATGAATAAGGCTTGTCGCCAACTAGATTGCCATTGACATAGGCATATCCCATACTATCATAGGATTCTGTATATGTAATCCTTTCTGTAAACTTAGACTTATTTTTCTTTCTAGGTTTCCAATCAGACCACTCGTCCCAAGATGGTGTTTGTGATTTCTGAACATATAGATTACACCCTAGCAAATCTATAAGTGATGAAATCATATCACAGCAGTTGGCAGCATCTGCAACATCTACAACCTCTTTGTCTGTGTGTGGAGCATAATAGCCGCTAGACATATTAGCTACACATACATCTAAGCCATTGATCTTGAGTTGATATACATCTGTCAATGCACCTGATGTTTCTGCATAGCCGTGCTTGTGAAGTGTAGATGAAATCTTCTGCGAGAACTCCTCGCTAAACAACTGAACATTGTATATGTTGTTTACAAAGTCTTTGTTACCACGTCTGTCTGATTGAAAGCAGTAGCCTACATCTTTGAAGAAATCCATATCGGCAGCAGAACTACCTACACAACCTATCTCCTCGCTGTGAAAGAAAGCACACTTGACAACGTCTTTGTCCAATAGCATCTGTAAGCCAATCCATACACCTACCTTGTCATCACCACCTATACCTACTTGTGTTTCTGTGTCATTGCTAAAAGCAAACAGAACGCCATCTCTCTCGTACACACCGAAGTCTGCGTATATGTTATGTACTGTATCTGTGTGAGATACAATGCAAGGATAGTAGTCAGCAGTACCTTTGGTAACATAGACATTGTTGTCCTTGACCTCGATGGTAGCTTGAGGTACATTGTCCTTGACGAATTGTTGTATGTAGGCAATCATTAAATCTTCTTGCCCTGAGTAAGATTGCACCGATAAGGTGTCGATAAGTAGTTGTTTGTAATTCATATAGTTTTGTTTTTGTTTGATTAATACTCTGCAAAGATACAACTTTTTTTTGGAATACCAAAATTATTTTAATCTTTTTGCTTTGTTTATTGTTTCTCCTATAAGGTTTTGATTTACCCTATCCTTCTCATAATCAGTAAGCTGTTGTTGTTGTCTTTTAAGATTAGCTTTAGTTTTGTGTTCCTTTAGCCATATATTCCAATTAC
>MDSV01220819.1_pt1 | contig 34512 bp, 30 predicted proteins | sample 810851 | NCBI WGS metagenome assembly MDSV01 (sample SAMN05326640, study PRJNA326480) | marine metagenome | isolation source: seawater | place: Atlantic Ocean: North East | collected 2012 | reverse complement strand
CGAGCTCTCCGACAAGGGCGCCAAGGTGATCCTGATGGCCCATTTCGGCCGTCCCAAGGGGCAGGTCGTGGCGGACATGTCGCTTAAGCCGATCGTCCACGCCGTTGAGGAAGTGCTCGATCACGCCGTAGCATTTGCCGATGACTGCGTCGGCGAACCCGCCGAAAAGGCGATCGCGGCGATGACCGCCGGTGATATCCTGCTGCTCGAAAACACCCGCTTCCACAAGGGCGAGGAAAAGAACGACCCCGATTTCGTGGCCGCCCTTGCCGCAAACGGCGATGTCTACGTCAACGACGCCTTCTCCGCCGCCCACCGCGCCCATGCCTCCACCGAGGGGCTCGGCCACCACATGCCGGCCTATGCCGGCCGCACCATGCAGGCCGAACTCGAGGCGCTGGAAAGCGGTCTCGGCAATCCGAAGCACCCGGTCGTGGCGATCGTCGGCGGCGCCAAGGTCTCCACCAAGATCGACCTTCTGGAAAACCTGATCGACAAGGTTGACGCGCTGGTGATCGGCGGCGGCATGGCCAATACCTTCATCGCGGCCAAGGGCATCGATGTCGGCAAATCACTGTGCGAGCACGACCTTGCCGATACCGCCCGGACCATCATGGCAAAAGCCGAAAAGACCGGTTGCGCGATCGTGCTGCCCGTCGATGGCGTCGTCGCCGGCGAGTTTAAGGCCAATGCCGAAAACGAAACCGTCGCAATCGACGCGATCCCCGCCGACAAGATGATGCTCGATGTCGGCCCGCAATCCGTCATGACCATCAATGAATGGATCGAGAAGGCCGCAACCCTGGTCTGGAACGGCCCGCTCGGCGCATTCGAGATCGAGCCCTTCGACGCCGCCACCGTTGCCGCGGCAAAGTTCGCAGCCGAGCGCACCAGGGCGGGCAAGCTGACCTCGGTTGCCGGCGGCGGCGACACCGTCTCGGCCCTCAACCACGCCGGCGTCAAGGATGACTTCAGCTACGTCTCGACAGCCGGCGGCGCCTTCCTCGAATGGATGGAAGGCAAGGTTCTGCCGGGCGTGGAGATATTGAAGAAGTAGTGTCTGCCGCCCGCCTTTTCGGGATGGGACACGAAACTGGCCATCCTCGGAAGGCCGGCCTCAGGCCTGCTGACCAAGCTGCAATTTCAGATTTTTTGATCTTCGCTGATCGCACCCACAGGCGTCATGCTCGGGCTTGACCCCAGCATCCATACGGCACAAACCATTGATCAGAATGGTGTTTTTGAGGCTGAGCGCTCCGGCCTGGATCCTCGGGTCAAGCCCGAGGATGACGCAGAACTGGATGGCGAGCCCCTGTCAACATGAAGAAGCCGGCCTCCTCGGAGGCCGGCTTCTTCATGCTCGTCTGACGCCGCCTAGAACGTCTGCGTCACGGATACCTTGAATGTCCGGCCGGGCTCGGAATAGAAGCGCTCCGGCTGGGTCATGTCGGTGTCCTGAAGGTCCAGCGCGTTGTAGTAGGTCTGGTCGAACAGGTTGTAGACGCCGGCCTGGACCAGCAGGCCCTCGAACTGCTCCGGCGACCACCATGCGGTGACGTCGACGATGCCGTAGCCGGGCGCCTTGAACTCGGCGGTGGAACCATCCGGCACCTTGGCCGAAAGAATCCAGTTGGCGTTCGCGCCCCAGGTCTCGACATTGTAGCCTCCGCCGATCACCGCCTTCAGCGGCGCGACCGAACCGAGAATTTCGTTGGTATCCATGTTCCAGCCGCGCGCGAAGGCGAGCGAGGCGTGCATGTCCCAGTCATTGAGGAACGTCTTCTGGTAGCTGGCCTCGATACCGGCGATCTCGACATTGTCGATGTTGACGGTCTGGGTGATGCCGAGCGGATAGAGGCCGGCGGCAAAGCCGAGGTCGAGCGGATCGACCGACTGCGTGTCGATGAAATCCTTGTAACGGCTGTAGAAGGCCGAGACCCGGCCGCCATCGTCATCATCGCCGAAATTCGCGCCGAGTTCCACGCCCCAGCTCGTTTCCGGCTCGAGATCGGGATTGCCGATCCTGAGGTAGCTGCCCGGCGCACCGTAGTCGACGTAGAGCTCGCCGGGCGTCGGCGCGCGGAAGGCGGTCGAAATCTGGCCGTAGAGCTGGGTGAAGTCGTTGAGCTCGTAGGTGGCAAGCAGCTTCGGCGAAATCCGCCAGTCGCTCTGGCCCTCCGGCAGGCCGTTATAATTCGGGTTGTCGCGGTAGCCGGCGGTTTCCTGCGGATCATACTGATACCAGTCGAAACGAACGCCGGGGGTCAGCGCGAAACCACTGTCGCCGAACACGATCTCGTCATGGGCGTAGAGGCCCAGAACATAGCCGTCCACATCAGGCGTGTCGGCCTGGTTGGTGTGCAGGAAGCTGCAGGTGCTGAACGGAGCGAACGGCCCGGGACCGCAATTGTCGACGCCGCTCGAATACTGGCTGGTCTGCGAATAGTAGAAGTCGCCGCCGAGCGTGAAGGTATGCAATAGCGAGCCGGTGTCGATGCTTTTCTCGGCCCAGCCCGACCAGCCGTAGCGTTCCTCGTCGGTCTTGGATGTACGCGAATATTCGCCAAACGGCGGTGCGCCGCGCGATGGCAGGCGGATGCCGGAGGTGCCGCTCTCGCGCTCGCTCTTCAGCCAGTAGAAGGTGCTGAAGGCCTGGTCAATCAGACCGTCATCGGCGATGGCGTTGTAATTGTAGTCGATCGAGATGCGGTCGCGGTGTTTGTCTTCGGTGCCATCCCAGTTGTCCAGCGCATAGGTCGAGCCCTGATCGGTCAGAAGCTCGATATCCTTGTCGCGGTCGTAGCGCTCCACCGTCAGGCCGATGGTATGGGCTTCCATGATGTTCTGGCGGATCTTGAACAGCAGGTTGTTTTCGTCGAAGGTCGCCGGGTTCGGTTCGCTGCGGGTCGCACCATAGCCGCCGACATCGCCCTGGTTGTCCATTTCATGACCGGTGGCGATGTCGCCCTGGAACAGAAGCGCGGTACCGCCCGATTGGATGGCGAACGCGCCCTCGCCGTCCATGCTGTTATCGGCGCTGTCATAGGTGAAGCCGATACGGCCGCCATAGCCCTTGTCGGGATCGATCAGGTCTTCGGGCTCAAGGGTTCTGAGCACGACCGTGCCGCCAAGCGAACCGCTGCCGGACCGCGAGCTGTCGGCGCCGCGCACGATGTCGATCGTCGCGATCGAATCGAACGAGAAGGCATCTCCGCCGCCGCTGGCGTCCGAACGCGCGGTGTCATCGAGATAGGGAATCTGGATGCCGTCGATGACGGTCGAAACGCGCGGGCCCTGCATGCCGCGAATGTTGACCGAGCCGGAATCATCGCCGACGAAGGTCACGCCCGGCTCCAGAATGCGGGTGTAATCGTCAAAATCGGTGACGATGTTCTGGTCGAGATCCTCGCGCGTCGTCTCTGTGGCAAGCGGGGTATCGGCGATCCCCTCCTTGCCGCCTGTTGTCGTCACGCTGACGGGGGAAAGCACGGTCGTCTGGGTGTTGTCCTGAGCCAAAGTGGCCGTGGCGCTTACAAGGGTGGCCAGAGCCGTGCACGATGCCAAAATCCGCGAAATACGCATCACCGAATCCTTCTTTTTCATTGAAGAACCTGGCTGGCTTGCGAACGGCATGGCGTACTGGCTGGCTGGGCATTTTCCGGCGGTCGCCGGTGTTGGACTATCCGCTATAAAACATGACTATAACTGTCAAGATAAATTGCCCGGCTTTTGACACATTTGCGACGCCTGTGCCGGATATGCGTCATCACAGCTTTTGTGCGGCCGAGAACCCGGCTATGATGGGTCAGGGCGAGTGAGGACGACCGGATGAACAAAAAGCGTCACGCGCGCCGGGTTGCGGCCGCTGTCGGCATGCTGGTGCTGACCAGCGGTATCTATCTCGGCGGGCTGCAGGCAAGCGGCAATTTTCACGAGGTCAAGGCGGGCGAGTTCTATCGCTCGGCGCAGCCCAGCGCGGACGCGCTTTCGCGCTATATCGACCAACACGGCATCAGGACCGTGATCAACCTGCGCGGCGCGAGCCCCGGCCGGGGGTGGTATGATGACGAGATCAAGGTGAGCGCGGCCAAGGGCGTCGAGCATATCGATTTCCCGATGTCGGACCGCGCCATATTGTCGCCGGAGCGCAGTATGGAATTGCTGGCGCTGATGCGCGATGCGCCGAAACCGATCCTGATCCACTGCAAGGCGGGCGCCGACCGCACCGGGCTAGCATCCGTGATCTATCTCCAGCAGCTCGGCGGCGTTGATGAGGAAACTGCCGAATGGCAGCTTTCCCCGCTTTACGGCCACATCGCCCTGCCCGGCATCGGGCCTTATGCCATGGACACAAGCTGGGAAGATCTCGAGAAAGTTTTCGGCCTCGATAGCTGAGGGCGTTCCCTACGGCGCAAACCGCGACCGCTCCTCCTTGAACCGCCGCGCCAGAAACCCGCGAATCAGCGCGATTCGGGCGAGACTGCCGGTATCGGGGTGGGAGAGAAGGTGATAGGCGCGGCGGAAATTGACCTCAGGCAGAATGCGCACCAGCCCCTCGGTGTCGCGTGCCACGAAATCATGCAGGATGCCGATGCCGATACCCGCCCTCACCGCCTCCATCTGGCCGGCGACGCCGGCGCAGCGGAACTGCCGGCCGGCAAAGCGCGCCAGATGCCCGGCATAATTCAGCGACGAGGCATAGGCATAATCCTCCACCCCGGTGACGACGACATGGTCGGCAAGCGCCTCCTCGCTTTCAGGCATGCCGTGCTGGCGGAGATAGGATGAAGCGGCATAAACGCCGAGCGTGTAATCCGTAAGCCTGGAGACCACCAGCCGGCCCTCCGCCGGCGGATCGAGTGTGATCGCAAGATCCGCCTCGCGCTTCGACAGCGAGAATGTGCGCGGCAGAGGCACAAGCTCGACGATCAGGCCGGGATGCTCTTCCTGCAGGCGTCCGAGTTCGGCGGCGAGAAAATAGGTGCCGAGCCCGTCCGGCGCGCCGACCCGCACCGTGCCGGAGAGGCTGGCGCCGCGCGCCCTGGTATCTTCCGCTATGCCCAGGATTTCCGTTTCCACCCGCTCGGCCACCGCCAGCAGCCGTTCGCCCGCTTCCGTCAGCGTCGAGCCGGAGGGGCGGCGTTCGAACAGCGGTTCGCCGAGCGCCTCCTCCAGCGCGTTCAGCCGGCGGGAGACCGTAGCGTGGTTGAGCCCGAGCGCCTGCGCCGCGGCAAGGATCTGCCCCCGTCGCGCCACCGCCAGAAAGACCCGCAGGTGATCCCAATCCATGCACCCGTCCTATAATTTCCGCACAATGGATTTTAGAATTATCGTGTTTCTTTGCAGAAATGAATAGGCGATAGTGTCGGGACAAACAGCATTGATCTTTCCCGTTGAAGGCAGGGAAATTGCATTTGGCCATGCGGCTTGCTCCAATACTCTCTCCCGCTTGCGGGAGAGATGCCCCGAAAGGGGCAGTGAGGGTGAAGCAGCATTTCAAACCGTGAGGGCCTCCGTGGGGAGAAACTCCCCCCTCACTGTCGCTGTCGCGACATCTCTCCCCTCCGGGGCGAGAAGATTGGGGGCTATGCGGAAAGGCCATGGAAAACAGCCTTGCCCTCAAGCGGGGAGATCGATGGCTTCAAAATCCCAAAAGCCTCATAGGCAGCATCACCGGAGGAATACTCATGAAATCGATTCAACATTTTGTCGGCGGCAAGCCATTTGCGGGAACCAGCACCCGCACCGTGCCGACCTATAACCCCGCAACCGGCGAGCAGAGCGGCGAGCTGTCGCTGGCAAGCACCGCCGATGTGCGGTCCGCCGTCGAGGCCGCCAAGGCGGCGTTCCCGGACTGGGCGGCGACCACGCCGCTGCGCCGCGCCCGTATCCTCAACAAGTTCCTGTCGATCATGGAAGCCCGGATCGACGAGATGGCGGCCGTCATCACCGCAGAGCACGGCAAGGTCCATTCCGACGCGCTCGGTGAAATCCAGCGCGGCATGGAAGTGGTCGAGTTCGCCACCGCCGCCCCGCAGCTTCTGAAAAGCGAATACACCGAAAATGTCGGCACCGGCGTCGACAGCTATGCCATCCGCCAGCCGCTCGGCGTGGTCGCCGGCATCACGCCGTTCAACTTCCCGGCCATGGTGCCGATGTGGATGTTCCCGATCGCGCTGGCCGCCGGCAACTGCTTCGTGCTGAAGCCGTCCGAGCGCGACCCCTCCGCCTCGCTGCTGATTGCCGCATGGCTGAAGGAAGCGGGCCTGCCGGATGGCGTCTTCAACGTCGTCCAGGGCGACAAGGAAGCCGTCGACGCGCTGTTGAACGACCCGGATATCGAGGCCGTCTCCTTCGTCGGCTCGACCCCGATCGCGCGCTACATCTACACCACCGCGACCGCGAACGGCAAACGTTGCCAGGCGCTTGGCGGGGCCAAGAACCACATGATCGTGATGCCCGATGCCGACATGGACCAGGCCGCCGACGCCCTGATGGGCGCGGCCTTCGGCTCCGCCGGCGAGCGCTGCATGGCGATCTCGGTCGCGGTGCCCGTGGGCGACGAGACCGCCGACCGGCTGATCGACAAGCTGAAGCCCCGCATTGCCGCCCTCAAGGTCGGCCCCGGCACCGATCCGGAAGCCGATATGGGCCCGCTGGTGACGGCGGCAGCGTTTGAACGCGTCACCGGCTACATCGATTCGGGCGTGGAAGAAGGCGCCGAACTGGTGGTCGACGGCCGCGGCCTGAAGCTGCAGGGTTACGAGAACGGCTATTTCGTCGGCGCGACGCTGTTCGACAAGGTGACCACTGACATGAAAATCTACAAGGAAGAGATTTTCGGCCCGGTCCTCTCGGTCGCCCGCGCCAAGAGCTATGACGAGGCTGCCCAGTGGATCAACGACCACGAGTTCGGCAACGGCACGGCGATCTTCACCCGCGATGGCGATGCCGCCCGCGAATTCGCCCACAAGATCAAGGTCGGCATGGTCGGCGTCAACGTGCCGATCCCGGTTCCGATGGCGTTCCACTCCTTCGGCGGCTGGAAGGCCTCGCTGTTCGGCGACCACCACATGCATGGCCCGGAGGGCGTTCGCTTCTACACCCGCCTGAAGACCATCACCCAGCGCTGGCCCAAGGGCATCCGCGCCGGCGCCGAATTCTCGATGCCGACGATGAAGTAAAGCAGGAGCGTCCGCGCAAAAAACGCGGACGCACTCTCAAATGCCTTGCATGAAGCGCTATTTATGAGGCTATCCGGAGGCGATTTCAGTCAAGCAAATTTTCGTTGTGGATCTAACAACCGTGCTCTTTCTGAAGCGCGAATATTCTCTGAAGCGACTGACGGAAGTAAGGTATATCTCGCCTATTCTGTGCCAGTTGCTCCCTTCGGTATGCAAGAATTTCTTTTGCTTCCTTTAGATTTTCCCGCTCGTTGGCGATCATTTTTGCCTGAGCGACAACCTCCGGTGCGCTTTCCGCCTTCAAAAAGGGCAGCGGTCGCTTTCTTCGCGTGAGAGTGCGCAGCAGGTCAACGGCTCCAGCCAGAATGGTCGAAAGCTCCTGCTCCAGCCGTATCAGCACGTTCTGGCTATCAGCTACATATCGTTCAAGTCTATCGACCTCTTGCTTGTTTCGCGCCTCATCTTCGACGGCTTGCTTCAGGAAGCCTTCTGCTTCCCGCTGGGACGCAATCAACTCGCGGCAACGTGAACTGTCAGTGGCCATTTTCAATTGATCTCCATCTTCTTTTGCCCGGAAACCAATGTTACCCTTGCACTACCAGAGCGGGTATTTTGTGGGAAACTTGCGGGATGATACTTCGGTTGATGATGGCCTTTGGGGCGTGCAGCCTGTTCGCCTGTGAGACACTTGCTTGGTCGTTCGAAACGCATCCGCAACCGACAAGATCGGAGATGACTTTCGAGGAGTGGGAGTTCGTGGTCAGTGAACGCGACTTCAATCCGCGTGTGCCTGACTGTGGCGACTATCTCCGCCGGCATTACGAACTTTATACGGAGCGCTACCCGGACTTCGCCCGGGAGGGAACGTCCGAGACGCAATACGAATTGTGGCGTCAGTACATCCAGACAGACAGTGCTTTCGACGATCTCACTACCTGCATGACCTTGCCATATGTGATGGCCATGTTCCGGCTTGCGAAGGAAAAACTCTCCGACAGCGACCTTATCTATTGCGGCCGTTTTTCCCGTAACCCGGAGACGGAGGGCGAAGTCGAATTCGCTGCACTGATGGAGCGCCTGCAAGACGCGGCGACAAGAGGCAGCGAGGCGGCCCTTCTTTCATTTCTCATCACCGATGACGGCGAAGGCATGACGCCGCTGAACCCGGATGTGCTGTCCTATCTGCGGGAAAGCCTGAAGGACACGCGGACGGCCGAGGAACAGCGCCTGTTCGACGACGAATTCATTTTTCGGCATCGCGCCTGGAACCAGGACAATCTCGCCGACCAGCTTTCGCCCGAGCGGCAGCGCTTCGTCGAGCAGGCGGTTAAAGATCGCAATCTCGCATCCGTTCTGGCGACCACCGGGCCATGCGGCGACACCGCATGGCGCGATCCCGAGCCAGAGTAAAACCGCCTCTTTCCGGGGCGGTTTTTTCTGCTATAACGACGCCGCTAGAGCGACAGGGGCGTCGGCGTAAGCCGGCTGAGATGAACCCTTGGAACCTGATCCGGATCATGCCGGCGGAGGGAGTCACTCGGGTCTTCGCTTTGGCGCCCGAGTTCCTCCGCGATAAACAAGGAGGACGCCGATGGCCGATATCGCCCCCATTTTGCAGAAAATGCGCGCAGACGCGCCGCTTACGCAATGCATCACCAATTATGTGGCGATGAATATCGCAGCCAATGTGCTGCTCGCCGCCGGCGCTTCTCCGGCGATGGTTCATGCGAAAGAGGAAGCCGGCGAGTTTGCCGGCATTGCCTCGGCGGTCACCATCAATATCGGTACGCTTTCACCCGACTGGCTTGCCGGCATGAAGGCCGCGATCGAGACAGCGAACGGCAAGCAAACGCCGTGGGTATTCGATCCGGTCGCCCATTTCGCCACCGGCTTCCGCGCCAGGGCAGCCCTTGAGCTGCTTGATCTCGGGCCCACGATCCTGCGCGGCAATGCCTCCGAAATCCTCGCCTTCTCGGGCGCCACCAGCGCCGGCAAGGGCGTGGACGCCGGCGACAGCGTTGCAGCCGCCGAGGAAACCGCGAAGACGCTTGCAAACGAGCGCAACATGGTTGTGGCGGTCACCGGCGAACGCGACTTCGTGACCGACGGCACGCGCAGCGCCCGCATCGGCGGCGGATCGCCGCTGATGCCGCGGGTGACGGCGCTCGGCTGCGCGCTGACGGCGCTGGTCGGCGGCTATGCCGGCGCATGGCGCGCGGATGCCTTCGAAGCGACCATTGCAGCGCTTGCCCATTACGGCGTCGCCGGCAGCCGCGCGCATGGGCGGGCGGAAGGGCCCGGCTCGTTCCAGGTCCATTTCCTCGATGCGCTCGCCGCTGTGACGCCCGAAGCCCTTGCCCGCGAAGCGGAGATCGAATGGCCATGAATTTCGACCTTTCCCTCTATCTCGTCCTCGATCCGGAGCTTTGCGGCGATTACGGCATGGTCGCCACCACAAGGGATGCGATCGCCGGCGGGGCAACCATCGTGCAACTGCGCATGAAGCACGCCTCGACGCGCGAACGCATCGACATGGGTCTCGCCCTGAAACAGTTGACGGCTGGCACGCCCGTCCGGCTGATCGTCAACGACGACGTCGAGGCCGCGATCGCCATCGATGCCGATGGCGTTCATGTCGGTCAGGAGGATGCGCATCCTGAGGAGGTGCGACACCTGATCGGCGAGGAGAAAATCCTCGGCGTTTCGGTCAACGGCCTCGATGTCGCGCGCGCCTTCGATCCCACCGGCATCGACTATATCGGCGCCGGCCCGATCTTCGCGACCGGAACCAAGCCCGACCACGCGCTTCCCGTCGGTTTTCACGGGCTTCGCGAGATGATCGACCTCTGCCGCTTGCCGGCCGTCGCCATTGGCGGGTTGAAAGGGGAGCATGTGGCGGCCACATTCAAAAGCGGGGCCGACGGGATCGCCGTCGTTTCGGCCATTTGCGGCCAGCCCGACCCATATCAGGCGACGGCGGACCTTGCCGAAGCCATCCGGAAGGCGAAGCAATGATCGCAAACATTCTCTCGATCGCCGGTTCCGACCCCTCGGGTGGGGCCGGCATCCAGGCTGACCTCAAGACCTTTTCGGCGCTTGGAACTTACGGCATGGCGGCGCTGACCGGGTTGACGGCGCAGAACACCCGCGGCGTCACCGGCGTACACGAAGTGCCCTCGGCCTTCGTCGCCGAGCAGATCGCCGCGATCTTCGATGACGTGAAGGTCGACGCGATCAAGATCGGCATGGTCGTCAATGCCAATATCGCCATCACCATCGCCGACAGCCTGCGCCACCATGTGGAGGTGCCGGTCGTGCTCGATCCTGTGATGGTCGCCAAGGGCGGCCACCGGCTGCTGCCGGAAGACGCCATCGAGGCGCTGAAGGACCACCTTATACCCCTTGCGGCCGTGCTGACGCCCAACCTGCCGGAAGCCGCCGCCCTGCTCGACGCCGAGACCGCCACCACCCGCGATCAGATGATCGAACAGGCAACCGCGTTGAGAGGCCTCGGCACGCAGGCGGTGCTGTTGAAGGGCGGCCATCTGGAGGGGGCGGAAAGCCCGGACCTGCTGGTCACCGCCAACGGTCATGACTGGCTGGAGGGCGCGCGCATCGACACCGCGAGCACCCATGGCACCGGCTGCACGCTTTCAAGCGCGATCGCGGCCGAGATCGGCAAGGGCGCCCCCCTTTCCGAGGCGGTGGCGAACGCCAAGCGCTATGTCGCCGGCGCGATCGCGGCGGCCGACAGCCTGCATGTCGGCTCCGGCCACGGGCCGACCCATCATTTCCACCAGCTGTGGGGCGAAGTCACCAAAACGTGATGTCGTCTGCCCCGTAGTCAGCCGGCGTTCACCTTCCCTACGTTAATCCTGCCCCTAGCTTCCCAACAGAGGCTGCGTATACTGCGGCCTGAGCAACGAAGGAGGCTTTGGATGAAAAACGGATTTATGATCGCCGGCGCTGTCGCGCTCTGTCTCAGCGCTGGCTTTGCGGTTGCCCAGGATGCACCGCAGATGCTGCGCCAGGACGACATGAAGGCGATCGGCAAGGCCATGGGCCAGCTCGGCGCCATCGCCAAGGGTCAGAATGCCTACGACCCGATCGTGGTCCAGGGCGCGCTTACCGATATCTCCACCAAAATCACCGACTTCCCGACCCATTTCCCGCCTGATTCGAAAACCGGCAACGGCACCGAGGCAAGCCCGGCGATCTGGGAAAACATGGACGATTTCGAGGCTCATGCGCAAAAGCTCGCCGATGACGCCGATGCCCTGCTGGCCGACCTGCCCGCCGATCAGGCCGCCGTCGGAGCCGCGATGAAAACGCTGGGGGCCAATTGCGCGGCCTGCCACAAGCTCTATCGCGTCGACAATTAGAGCCTTCTCACCATCGTGACGCAGTTCCGGGCGTTGGAGCGGTTCCCAGCACGCCCGGAACTGCCGTTTTCTCTTGAAATTCGGGAACAGGGAGACCGGGCGTGAAAAAGCTGACGATCATCGTACTGGCTGTCGCCGCTCTGTTCATGGGGGCGGCTTTCGTGGTTGCCTTCACCCCGCCGAAACTCGATCCGGCGGACTATCAGGACCTGCAGGCCGCCGATCCGCATAATGGCGCAAAGATGTTCTGGGCCGGCCAGTGCGCCGGCTGCCATGCCGCCCCAGGCGCGGCCGGCGAGGAGAAACTGGTCCTGTCCGGCGGACACCCGATCGAGAGTGATTTCGGAACCTTCTATGCGCCCAATATCTCGCCCGACAAGCAGGAAGGCATCGGCGACTGGTCGCTCATGGACTTCGCCAACGCCGTAAAGAAGGGCGTCGGCCCGCACGGGCGCAATCTCTACCCCTCCCTGCCCTACACCTCCTATGTGCGGATGAAGGATCAGGACGTTAAGGACCTCCACGGCTACATCATGACGCTGCCGCCGAGCGATACGCCCAGCAAGCCGCACGATGTCGACTTTCCGTTCAATGTCCGGCTGGGGCTGTCATTCTGGAAGCAGTTGTTCTTCAAGAACGAACCGCGGGTGCAATTCACCGACGCCTCGCCCGAAATCATGCGCGGCCAGTATCTGGTCGAGGGGCCGGGCCATTGCGGCGAGTGTCACACGCCGCGCAACGCGCTCGGAGGGCTTGAATATGACAAGTGGCTCGCCGGCGGGCCGAACCCCGACGGCGAAGGGACGATCCCGGACATCACCCCGGGCTCCAAAAGCATCGGCAACTGGACGCCGGCGGAGATCGCCGACTACCTCGAAACCGGCTTCACGCCGGACTTCGATACGGCCGGCGGCTCGATGGTCGACGTGCAGGAGAACCTGTCGCATCTGCCGCGCTCCGACCTCGAAGCCATCGCCGCCTATCTGAAGGCCGTGCCCGCGCAGTAGAGCGTCGGGCGAAAAAGTGGAATCCGGTTTTTCGACAGTCCCGACGCGCCCGAACAGATAGCGGGATCAATCGGCGAGCGTCTGCATGTAGCGCATGCCGGTCACCGGACGCGCGACGAAATCCATCTGCTGGTAGAAACGGTGGGCGCCGAAATTGCCGGTGGCGGCGCTGACCGACAGGTAGGTGCAGCCGGCGGCCTTGGCGAAGTCGCGCGCGCGGGCGATCAGATGCTGGCCGACGCCGTGATTGCGGTGGCCGTCGCGCACGAACAGATGATGCAGATCCATGCCGCGCCGGCCCTGCTGGGCGCGGTAGAGCGGCGTCAAAAGCGCGTAGCCGAGAAGCTGCGCGCCGGCATCGGCGACCAGCGCAGTCACCCATGGCGTCGGCCCGAACAGGTCGCGTCTGAGGCTTTCCGCCGTCATTTCCGAAGGATCATCGTGAAAGGCGGCAAGCAGCCCGATCATCTCAAGCAGTTGCGGAATATCGGATTCGACCGCCTTCCTGATGGTCATCAGGGCTGGTCGTTCCAGAGCGATTTTGTCTTGATCGTCAGTCATTTTATCGTCCCTTGGCCTTCGAATTCTGCCGCCTTGGGGGACGTTTTGCTTCAACACCTTGCCGCCCCCAGGCGGCCGGTGATGAACATGATCAACAGGCCGCTCCTATTGGAACAGCCAAAAATACATATGATTGTGGGTCACGGTCTTGATCATGGAAAATCCAATGCGCCGAAACGCCGACATTGTCAATTCAAAAACGCGGCCACGCGCTATTTGCAGGTCGAGCGCGCCCAGTCCATGTAGAGCGTCATCGCCTGTTTCGCCATCGGGCCGGGTTCGAAATCGCGGTCGTCGAGTTTGATCACCGGCACGACCTTGTTGTAATTGCCGGTCAGGAACAGTTCGTCGGCTTCGAGGAAGTTCTTGACGGTCAGCGTCTTCTCCTTCGCGGCGATGCCATTGTCGCGGAACAGCTTGAGGATGCGCTTGCGGGTGATGCCCGCGAGGAAACAGCCATTGTCCGCCGGCGTCATCGGGATGCCGTCCTTGACCATGAAGATATTGGCCGAGGCCGTTTCGGCGACATTGCCGAGCATGTCGAGCGCCAGCGCGTTGTCGAAACCGCGCGCGCGCGCCTCCAGCATCATCCGGCCGGAATTGGGATAGAGGCTGCCGGTCTTGGCGTGGGTCATGGCCACTTCCGGCGACGGGCGGCGGTAGGGCGAGACCGTCAAGCGAACCGGCTCTGTGGAGCGCATCGGCGTTTCGAACAGGCAAAGCGCGAAACGGGTAGAGGCCGGATCAGCGGGCACGAGCCCGTCAAGGCCGTGTTCGGCCCAGTACATCGGCTTGATATAGACCGCTTCAGCGCCCTTGAAATTCTTCAGGCCTTCCCAGACCAGCGCCTCGATTTCCTCCGAGGTCTTGGTCGGCTGCAGGCCGAGCGCACGGGCGGAGCGGTTGATGCGCTTGCAGTGCTCGTCCAGATCCGGCGCCATGCCCTCGAAATAGCGCGCGCCGTCAAATACCGTCGAGCCGAGCCACATCGCATGCGATGTCGGGCCGATCAGCGGAGGATTGCCGGGAAGCCATTCGCCATCGACATAGGTCCATGTTTCAAAAGCGGGGGTGGTGTCGATTGCAGCCATGTCATTCTCCTTCGGCCATCCGCTTTTGCGCGTTACAGGCGGCGGTGGATCGTGTGGCGACAATCAAGACGGACCGAAGGTCAACGTCAAGCGGAAATTCCCCGCCGGGCACGCTCCGCAGAGAAGCAGATGAAACTGCCCTTGATTTCAATGCCTTGAAAGTTGACTTGGCTGGAGCCGCTGAATTCTCAGCAAAATCCAATCAAAAACCTCGGTTTTGAGTGGCATTTTGCCGTGCTCTCCACAAACGCGAAAAGATCGTGCTGAATGTACGGAAACGGTTTCCGGTCAGGGAATACGCTGGCATTTTCGGCGTTTATATTGCCGCCGGCTCAAAGCGAGTTCAATTTTCGCCGCTTGCCAGGAAACAGGCACGCCCTATCGGCGGCGGAGTCGACACTTGTTTCTTTGCACAGGCACTCGCCCCATACCGCGAACCGCTGACGGCCATCCCCCCGTCCCCCAACGTCGCCATCGCCGGACGCCGACTACGACCAGAGGGTCTTTCGGCGTGACGAGGCTTCCGGACTCTCTGGCTGACGGCCGCCGCCAAGGTGCGGCAACCGGGAACCGTTTGAGACTTCACAGCTAATTGCCGACCACCGACGGCAGCCACAGCGTGAGCTGGGGCCAGAAGGTGATGATGAGGAGGCCGACGAGCAGCAGGCAGAGGGGCACCATCAGGCCCTGCACGATCTTGACGACGCTGAGACCGGTCAGGCCGCTGGCGATATAGAGATTGGAACCCACGGGCGGGGTGATGAAGCCAATCGCCAGGTTGACGGTCATGATCAGACCGAAGTGGATCGGATCGACGTTGTACTGGGCAATAAGCGGCAACAAGATCGGGGTGAGGACGATGATAGCGGCAAGCGTCTCCATGACCATGCCGACCACAAGAAGCATCACGTTGATCAACAGCAGCAGAACCAGCTCATTCGAGACGTTCCCGCCGATCAGATTGCCGAGCATGGTCGGCACGCCGAGCAGGTTGAGCGTCCGCCCGATCGCCGCGCCCGTTCCGGCCAGGATGAGGATGGGCGCGATCGTCAGCGCGGTTCCTGCGACGGTCCGAACCACGCCCAACGGCGTCAACTCGCGGAACACGACGATCGAAACGAAGGCGCTGTAGGCAACCGCGATCGCGGCCGCTTCAGTGGGCGTGAAGACGCCGGAATAGATGCCGCCGAGCACGATGACAGGGGCCAGCAGTGCCCAGAAGCTGTCGATAAAGGCCCTGAACTTCGACACCCGGCCTGCATCGGTTTCGATCCTGTCCTTGTGGCGCGTGCCGTACCAGAAGGCATAGCACATCAGCAGGCCGCCGATCAGCAGTGCCGGGAACACGCCGCCGATGAACAGAGCGCTGACGGAGACATTCGCCGACATGCCGTAGATGATCATCGGGATGCTGGGCGGCACGATCACGCCGAGCGTGCCGGCCGTCGTCACCAGAACGGTCGCGAATCTGAGGTCATAGCCCTGCTTGGTCAGGAGCGGGATCGCCATGGCGCCGATGGCGGCGACCGTTGCGGGCGATGAACCCGAAATCGCGCCGAACAGCATGCAGGCCATCACGGTCGCGATCGCCAGACCGCCGTTCAGCCCGCCGATCAAGGCATCGGCGAAGCTGAACAGCCGGCGCGCAAGTCCGCCCTTGGTCATCAGGTCGCCTGCCATCATGAACAGCGGGACCGCAAGAAACGGGAAGGAATCGATCGCGGTGACGATCGTTCGCACGGTCTGTCCGGTGTTGACCGGCGCGCCGAACCACCCCGGGATGATCGCGCCATAGCCGAGCGCGATGGCGACCGGTACGGTGAGCAGCAGAAGAACAAAAAACGAAATGATGGACAGCGCCGGATACATCAGATGTCTCCATGCTCGTTTAGCGGGATCTCACTGGCGACGAAGTCGACGATCAGCGCCTGGATCGTTCTGACCATGGTGAGGCTGAAACCCACCGGAATGGCGGCATAGACAATCCACATCGGAATGCCGAGCGCGGGAGAGGTCTGACCCAGCATGGCAAGACGCTCGATCAACGGAATGCTGGCCGAAATCATGATGAAGCTGAAGACGAGCATGCCGATATGGGCAATGATCGCAAATACCCGATGGCTTTTCTCGCCGAAAAGCAACGGCAGGAAATCGACGCTGATATGCCGTCGTTCCCGCACGGCGAGGCTGACGCCGATAATCGCCGACCAGACCAGCACATAGCGCGCCAGTTCCTCCGACCATGTGAACGGCGAACGCAGGAAGTACCGCATGATCACCTGGGCAAACAGGACCACGGACATGACGAGCAGCGCGCCCGTCAAAAGGATGCGCTCAAAATAGCGTTCCAGGAAACGCAGGGCTTTCATGCTCACCTCCCAATCTCATCACGGGGAAGCCGGGCGCGGCCATGACAGCCGCGCCGTCGGCAATTTCATCAGGCTCTTGCCACTTTTTCGCGGAATTGCGCCGTGCCGGTTTCGATGTGCCCCAGAAGCGCCTCCACCGCCCAGTATTTTTCGGCGATATCGAAGTCAATGGCCCGGCTGCCGATGCCTTCGAACGTCCCCAGGCGCTGGTGGTAGAGCTTGGCGAGCTTGGGATAGCCCATCGGCTCTGCCATGGCGGCAAGCGCGAGGAAAACGGCCAGTTCGCCAGCGAGTTCGCTGTGTTGCGGTCCCTTGGTCAGCAGCCATTTATAGAGGTCGGGATGGAAATTCGTGAACACGCCGGTAAAACCGTTCGAGCCCGAGAGCATCGCTTCATGCGCAATGCCTGCATTGGCATTGACGATGGCAAGCGAGGTGTCCGCGGTCAACGCGACGCGCCGGCGGACCGTTTCGAGGTCGCAGGAGACATCCTTCAGAATTCCGAAACGATCCGAGCGCGCGCAGAACATCAGTTCGTCGTCGCTCAAAAGCCGCCGGTATGGAGCCGGGCATTCGTAAAGGCCAAGCGGCAGGGCCTTCGGCAATTTTTCGATCAGCCAGCCAAGATCGTCGATGAAGGCGGTCCCGCCCTTCTGGCCTGCGTCAAGGCGGTTGGTGACGAGCACCAGCCCGTCGACGCCGGTTTCAGCCACGGCATCGAGTTCGCGCGCCTGATCTTCCAGCTTGTCGCTGACATGGCCGGACGCGACGACCGGAATCCGGCCGCCCACGGCTTCGACGACGAATTTTGCAAGGGCAACGCGTTCTTCGAGGCTCAGAAACAGCATTTCACTCGATTGGCACACGGCAAAAAGCGCATCGCAGCCATTGGCGATATACCATTCGATCAGCCGCGAAAGTCCCGGATAGTCAATCGTGCCGTCATCCTTGAACGGCGTAATCATCACCGGGATGATGCCCTCGATACGCTTAGTCATTGCTTTCGCCTTTCAGTACGCCGGGATTGACCACATAAGGACGGATCCTCTGGTGGTCGCCGGACAGATAGTCGAGAATGTTCGAAACGCAGCGCTCGGTGACGAGGCGTTCGGCCATCTTGTCCATGCCCGAAACGTGCGGCGACAGAAGAACATTGGAGAATTCGCGCAGCTTCGAAGACGCCGGCAGGGGCTCGGTCTCGAAAACGTCGAGCCCGACGCCGCCGATGCGGTCCTCCTCAAGCGCCGCCACTAGCGCGGCCTCGTCGATCAGCGGACCGCGCGAGGTGTTCACCAGAATGGCCGTCGGCTTGACCAATGCCAGCCGCTCGGCATTGACCAGATGGCGGGTCTCCGGCGTCGAGGGTGCGTGCACCGAGATCAGGTCGGACTGCGAGAACAGGGCTTCCAGATTTTCAACCCGCCTGGCGCCGAGGCTTTCAATCTGCTCGTTGCTGGCGAAGGGATCGTAGACAAGCGTTTCCATCTGGCTTGCCACGCAACGCCGCGCCATGGCGCCGCCGATCCGGCCAAGACCGATGATGCCAGCGGTGCGACCCCAAAGGCCGGGGTGGAAACCGTCGAAGAACCACTGGCCGGACTTCACCATCTGATCGCGCGGAATGATGCGGCAGGCCAGCGTCAGCGCCATGGCATGGGCATATTCGGCCACGCTTTCGTGATTGGCACCGAAGGCCATGGCGACCGGAACGCCAGCAGCGCTCGCCGCCTCGACATCGACCTTGTCATAACCCACGCCCCAGCGCGCGATGATGCGCAGCGACGGCGCCGATTGCAGCACGCGCGCCGTGTAGGGCTCGCCGCCGGCAATGGTGGCAACCACGCCGCCCTGAAGCTTTTCGATCAGTTCGTCTTCGCTCGGAAGACGGAAGGTCTCGTTGACCTCGACCGTGAAGCCCGCTTCCTTCAGCGGATCAAACAGGGCATCGCCGTTTTTGAACTGCTCGGTATTGACCAGTATTTTCTTGTGTTCAGTCATGATGCTTCCAGGCATTCTGGTTGGAATTTGCGGCTGCGGGCGAGCGACCCGGCGCGGCGGCCGGCGGCATTTACATGCCGCTCAGCAGGCCGCCATCGACATAGATCACCTGGCCGTTCATGAAGCTTGCGGCTTCGGATGCCAGGAACACGGCAACGCCCTTCAACTCGTCGAGTTCTCCCCAGCGACCGGCGGGTGTGCGCGCGCAGACCCAGTCGTTGAATTCCTTGTTCTCGAACAGATCGGTGTTAAGCTCGGTGCGGAAATAGCCGGGGCCGATGCCGTTGACCTGAATGTTGTGCCCTGCCAGTTCGCAGCACATGCCCTTGGTCAGCATGCGCACGGCGCCCTTGGCGGTGGTGTAGGGAACAATGCTCGGCCTGCCGACTTCGCTGGCAAGCGAGCAGATATTGATGATCTTGCCGCGCTTGCGCTCGGCCATGCGTTCAGAGACCGCGCGTGCGACGAAGAACACGGCGTTGAGATTGGTTTCCATCACATCGCGCCAGAGTTCATCCGTGATTTTGGTAAACGGCGCCCGGCGCTGGATGCCCGCATTGTTGACGGCGATATCGATGGGGCCGATTTCGGTTTCGATCTTCTCGATGCCGGCGGCCACCGCCTTGCTGTCCGTCACATCGAAGGGCACCGCGTGGACGGCGTAGCCCTTGTCCGCAAGCTTCGCCTGCGCTTCTGCCAGACTTTCCGGTTTTCTGGAATTGATGACGACCGTTGCGCCGGCATCGGCGAAAGCCTCGGCAATTGCAAATCCGATCCCTCTGCTGGAGCCGCTGACAAACGCCGTCTTGCCGCTGAGGTCGAACATTTCCTTGATCATGAATTTTCTCCAGAGTGGCACAGCCGAAACCACCTCACGGGCCCTGCTGCGCGCGCCGCCTGCAAGCAGGAGCGCGGGGCATTTTTCGCCCGCAATACGGGGCAAGGAGACGCGCTTTGCGCGCGTCCCTTATCGTCAATACAGATCAGTTGGCGGATTTCGCCTGATCGATCGCGTTCAGCAGACCGTCGACGATATCGTCACCGACATCGGCGCGGATCTGGTCGATCATCGGCGCGGTGCGCTGCTGGAACTCGGCCAGCGCCTCGGGCGTCAGCTCGATGATTTCCATATGCTCCGCCAATTCGGCACGTTGATCCGCAAGCGCTGCGTTCTGCGCGTCCCACTGATGGGCGATGGCATCATCGAGAACACCATCGACGACGTCCTGCAGGTCTTCCGGCAGGTTCTGGTACCAGGCGTTATCCATCAGCATGAGGTTTGCCAGAAGGATGTGGTTGGTTTCGGTCAGGTAGTCCTGAACTTCATAGAACTTGCCCGACAGGATGTTGAGGTAGGGGTTTTCCTGACCATCGACAACGCCCTGCTGCAACGCGCCGTAAAGCTCGGTGTAGGCAATCGGGGTCGGCGCGGCGCCAAGAAGGCTCCACATCTCGATGTGATAGGGATTTTCCTGCACGCGAATGCGCAGCTTGGCCTTCTCGATGTCTTCCACGGTGTGTACGGGAACATCAGATGTGGTCAACTGACGGAAGCCGATGTTGAAGAAGCCCGCGAGGCGGAAGCCGCTCGGCTCCATGTATTTCTCAAGGCCCTTGGAGAATTCGCTATCGAGCAGAACCTGCTTCTGCAGTTCCGGGTCTGCCGGAAAGATATAGGGGATGTCGAAGACAGCGAGCTGCTTCACGAAGGGAACCAGCGGTGACGTGCTCATCGTGGTGAGCTGGACATCGCCGAGCGCAATGCTCTCGGCCACTTCACGGTCGCCGCCGAGCGCGCCGCCGCCGTAGAGCTTCGCGGAAATGCGGCCGTCGCTCCGCTGGTTGATCTCAGACTCCATATATTCGAAGGCCTGATAGATCGGGCTGTCGGGATCGGTGACCTGCATCGACAGGACCATGTTGTAGTCCGCCGCATGCGCGAGCGAAACATGCGATGTGGCGATCAAAATGCCGCCGGCGGCAGCAGCCAAAATCTTGTTCATAGAAGCCTCCCTTAGACTTGTTTATGGCGGGTAGCGGGCAGGCCGGAACCTCTCTCCAAACCTCCCGACGACGACCGGACATTTCTGAAGCCGCCCCGCTCAATCGTTCGTTCCGGCCCGCAAGATCGAGCCGTGCCATTTCTGATGCCGGGGCCGGCGCCAATGCCGGAAATCAAGACATGCAAAAATGTCCGCAAACCACTACATGCAACTGACATGTTAGTCAACACTCAGACGCATGCCAGCTATGCACTACCCTGTTTCCCCCCTCGCCTGTTCAATTCCGTGTCTCGTTCCAAGCAGTGCCGCAATTGTTGACATGCATCTGACATGTTAAGATCGGATTCGATTTGCCGCAGCCTCTTGCAATCCGCTTGATCATCAAAAGAGACGATATGCCCGCTAAAACGCACCCGAATTCGGTTCCCCCCGAGCTTAGCTCCGAGCCGCCCGAACAGATGATGCGCGAAAAGGCCTATGAGCGGATCGAGGCACTGCTCAATTCCGGCGCCCTGAAGCCCGGTCAACTCGTTTCCCAGCGCGAGCTGGTAAAGCTCACCGATACCACGCTTGGCTCGGTTCGCGAGGCGATTGCAAGGTTCCAGACCGAAGGCTTGCTGATCCCGCTGCCGAAGCGCGGCCTTATGGTGCCGAGCATGGATATCCAGTTCGTGCGTGAGGCCTATGAGTTGCGCAGCGTGCTGGAACTGGCCGCCGTCGACGCTGCGATGCGGAATATTCCAAAGGATACACTCGAATTCTGGATCAGGGAATTTGAACGGGCGGAGGACGCCGCGCCCGGTCAGGAACAGGAACACGCGGATGCGCTACAGAAACTGGACTGGTCGATGCATAACGCGCTGATCGGGAGTATGCATAACGAGCTGTTTCTCAACGTCTATCGGGTGACGGCGATCAAGATCCGGATGGCCGTGCAATACCGGCTGCGCGTCACCCCGTTCAACGCCGAACGCGTTGGACGCGAGCATCTCGCCTTCCTCATCCCGATGCGTGAAGGACATGCGGAGGCGGCCAAAAGCGCCTTGCAACAGCATCTAGACAATTCGCTGACCCTCGCCTTGGGCGGCACGATCGCCTGATTGCGAGGAACCCAAGTGAAACGCTTCGCCACCACGTACGCATCGCTTGGAGCTAGCGTTCGAGCTGGGAAGGCAATGTGACGACCGGTTAACCGGCCCTCCTGAAAAAGTTGAGCGAGCAAAGCCAAGACCTCATCAATGCATTTGCCCCGTCCCGAAAGCCCGTTCAACGATCCGGGCTACTCGATTTCCGGGTTATGACCGCTTTGGCCGCAGCGTTCCGGGTTACGGGATCAACGCGGAATTTGTGCGCCACATGACCTTTCAGGTCGCCTGAAGGAGGCGGCCGGAATAGGCTTTGACGCGGCTCCACAGAGCTTCGGCCGCGCCGGATTGCCGGCTTTTGGGTCGCCATATCCGGATTTCGATGTCGACCAGGTCACCAAACGCCGCTACCCGCTCGAGGCGACCGCTGGCGAGGTCGTCGGAGACCTGGCTGTTCGGGCTCCAGCTCACGCCGCGGCCGCTTCGCGCCATGGCCGTCAGCACGCTGGAGAGATGCGACGAGAATATCGTGGGATTGTTCCTCTCGAAATATCCGTCCCGCTGGCGGTTGGCGAGAATGCGCCCCATTCCCGATTCCTGAGTGAAAGTCAGCAGCGGCAGGTCCTGAACCGCGTGCTTCCCGATCAGCGCGGGCGTGGCGACCGGCACCAGCACGTCGCGACCGATGACGAGCGAGCGAAAATCGTCCTGGAGCCGCACGGGCGCGTTCACATGGTGATGGCAGATCAGGAACTGGGCGCGGCCTTCCAGCATGAGGTTCTCGCAGGCAACCATGTGATCGGCGATCAGTTCCACCGTGGCGGTGAGCGGTTCCTCGGCCTCCAGCAGCCTCAGCCAATGGGGAAAGAATGTCAGGGACAGAACATGGGTGGCCGCAAATCTCAGCTTTCGCTCCGAGATCGATCCCACCTCCTGTACATGGACGCGCGCATGGTTCAACTGGCGAAGCAGGTCGCGGGCCAGGGGCAGGAATGCCTCTCCGGCCGGCGTCAGCTTGAATGTATGTGTGCTTCGATCGACCAGCGTGACGCCTATCCAGTCCTCAAGCGCCTGGATTCGCCGACTGAAGCTCGGTTGCGTGACGAACCGCTGCTCCGCGGCACGCGAGAAGCCCCGGACCTCTGAGAGAACGAGGAAATCCTGCAGCCATATCGAGTTCACGAACGAGCCTCCCAACAAACCCAATTCAGCGACGCCGCACGCACTCATCCCGCCGGCGACGGGCCGGAATGTTCCCGTCCGCCCATAGGAAACTATGGTTACGGCGGCAAGACACATCGATGCATCGTTTGATGCACAACTTGCGGGTTGAAGAATGTTCGACAAAGCGCACAATGTCAAAATTGTCGACAATCGGGAGGGGATAAGTGGACAGACTATCGCCGCGAGACATATTCCAGGAGCTCAGCGGATCGATCCTGCGGGGCGATCTGAAACCCGGCACGAAGCTGACCGAGGTGGGACTCGCCCAAAAACTGAGCGTCAATCGCGCAACGCTACGGGAAGCGTTGTTCCGTCTCGAGGAAAGGGAGCTTATCGAGCGAACCCCTTATTCGGGAATGCGCGTCGCGACGGTCGACAAGCGCGCATTGCTGGAACTCTACGAGATACGCGAACTGCTCGAAGGACGCAGCGCGAGACGAGCCGCCGAACTGGCGACGAAAGAGGAAATCGCCGGCCTCGGACAGATCGTTGAAGCCAGCCTCGAATTCGTCGCCAAATTCACATCGCAGGCCTCCTCCGATGCGAGGACGCTCCCCGCCGTCGGCGGCTTCCACACCGAAATCGCGCGAATCGGGCGGAACGAGGAGATCCGCAAGTTCCTCGGACGAGAGGTGTGGGAATTCATCCGCAGCGCGCATCAGCGCTGGAGCCGTACGCACGAGCGGCTTCTGACGGCTTCACGGGAGCACCAGGAGATTTTCGAAGCCATCGCCGCCCGAAACGGCGATCACGCGGAAGAACTGATGGCACGGCATATCCGGGCGGCACGCGACGGGTTGCTGCAGGGCAACTGATGCGGCCGTCGGTTCATGCATAGGACAAGGGAGGATCATATGTCGGCAGCTCTTTCGGAGGAAGCGACAGGCGAGAGAACATCGCCGGTCGGCCAGGGAGACGGTTTCTGGATTCAGACGCTGATCACTGTCGTGATCATCGCGCTGTTGGCGGTCGTCGTCGTGCCGGCATTGTTGCAGGTCTTTCTGGACAAGCCGCTCTACTATGACGACGCCCAGTTCACCTTGAACAATCTGGCAAGGGTCTTCACCGATCCGGAGGTCAAGGCCTCCTACGGCGCAACGGCGCTGTTCACGGTCATCGTAACCGTTCTCTCAATGCTGCTCGGCATCGCCTTCGCGATCCTGCTGGGCCGAAGCAACCTGCCCGGGAAGGCCCTGCTCGGGGCCATCCTGCTGTGGCCGCTCTTCATCTCGCCGCAGGTGATCGGCTTCGGCGCGATCATCAGCTACGGGCCCTCGGGCATCGTCACGCTGCTGTGGCAGAAATTCTTCGGTGTTCCCGCACCGTGGAACCTTTATACGGTGACGGGCATCGCCGTCATATCGGCGATCGCCGCGACCCCGGTCACGACCCTCTACTGCATCGTGGCGGCACGCCAGCAGGATCCCAACCACGACGCTGCGGCGCGCATCGCCGGTGCCGGCCCCTTCTACACGCTTATGCGGGTCAGCCTGCCCCTTATGCGCCCTGCCCTGATCTTCGCGCTCATCATGAATATCGTGCATGCGCTCGAAACGCTGTCCATCCCGCTGATCGTCGGTTCTCCCGTCGGCATCAAGCTCGTCACGACGTTCATTTTCGAGAAGGTTTTCTCAGCCAACGGCACGCCGGACTACGGGCTCGTCTCCGCGATGGTCCTCGTCCTGATCATGTTCGGCTTGCAGCGGCTCGCCCTGCGCCGTTCGCACAGGTTCGTCAGCATCTCTTCGAAAGCGGCGCGCATAAAGCCACTCGAACTCGGGCGCGCCAAATGGCCGATCTTCGGCCTGGCGTGGGCATACGTCTTTTTCGCTATTCTGCTTCTGATCGGATCGGTGTTTTTGCGCGCGGCGACCCATGTCATTTCGCCTTATGTCCCCATCACACAGGTCCTGACGTGGCAGAACTACATCGACGTTCTCACGGTCGACGTCTATGTCCGCTCAATCGTGAACACGATGGTTCTCGCCGTGCTTGGAGCCGGTCTGGGAACGATGCTGATTGCCGGCCTCGCCCTTGTGGCGCAGCGGTCGAACTATCCCCTTCGCCGGATGGTGGACCTGCTGGCCCAGCTTCCGCGGGTACTGCCCGGTCTGATCGTCGGGCTCGGCGTTTTCTACGCGTCGGTCTATTTGCCGGTGCTCGGGGCGCTCCGGGCGACGATCTGGCTGGTGCTGTTCGCCTATCTTATCCGCTTCATCAGCGCCGGATACGGAATAATCCTGCCTGCGCTGTTTCAGATCACGCCGGACTTCGACCGAGCAGCCAAGGCGTCTGGCGCCGGCTGGCTGCGAACGATGTCGCATATCATCCTGCCGCTGCAGAAACATGCGTTGATGTCGTGCTTCGTCCTGCTGATGATCCTGATCGTAAAGGAATACGCCTCCGCCGTATTCCTGATGGCACCGGGAAGCGAGGTGATCGGCTCCACCATGCTGAGCCTGTGGCTGCAGGGACAGCCTGGCCCGGTGGCGGCACTCGCGACGATACAGGTGGGCATTACCACGATCCTCATCGCCATCTCCACCCGCCTTTTCGGAGTAAAGCTTCATGACTAGTCTCACCGTTCGCAATCTCAGCCGACATTTCGGGGCCTTCAAGGCACTCGAGGGAATTTCCTTCGACGTGCGCGCCGGAGAATTCCTCACCCTCCTCGGTCCGTCCGGATGCGGCAAGTCGACGACGCTCACTGCGCTTGCCGGGCTCGACCGGCCGACGGGCGGGTTGATCCAGATCGGCGATCGCACAGTCTTTGACAGCGAAACGAACACCTTCGTGGATGCCCAGTTCCGCAACCTTGGCCTGATGTTCCAATCCTACGCCCTGTGGCCGCACATGACGGTCTACAAGAACCTCGATTTCACGCTCGAACTGCGCAGGATCCGCGGCTCGGCCGCGCGGCAGCGCATCGAGCAGGCCCTCGATATGGTCGACATGCTCGAATACATCCAGCGTTATCCCGGCGAACTGTCGGGCGGTCAACAGCAGCGCGTCGCCCTCGCCCGCACTCTGGTCTACCAGCCGGAAATCCTGCTTCTCGACGAGCCCCTTTCCAACCTCGACGCCAAGCTTCGTGAAAAGGCGCGGCTGTGGCTCGGCGACCTGCACAAGAAAACCGGCGTCACCATGGTCTACGTGACCCATGACCAGGCCGAAGCGCTTTCGTTGTCGGATCGGATCATCGTCATGAACCGGGGCAGGATCGCCCAGATCGGCGCTCCGCTCGACGTATATGAACAGCCGGCAGACCTGTTCGTGGCCGATTTCGTCGGCGCCTCCAACATTCTGAGCGGCACGCTGCTGCGCGACGGCTCCGGCCGAAAAGTCCGCATCGGCAACAGCCCACTGCTGGACATGGCAACCCAAACCGACCTGCCCGACGGCCCGGTCATGGTCAGCATCCGGCCCGAGGCCATTTCGCCGGTCGCCGAACCGTCCGGCAAGAATTCAATCCCCTATATGCTGCATGCACGCAGCTACCTCGGATCGCGGGCGCTTCTGGTGCTTGACGTGGCGGGCAGCGTCATCAGGGTCGAGACGGACGCGAAGACCCCGAACGCGGAAGCCGGGCACCTCTTCATCCCGCCCGAGGCCATCCGGGTGTTCCCGCTCGAACAGGCCGATCTTCTGCCAGCGGAAAGCCGGGGGGACCTCCTCCACACTGCAGCCTGACGCGGTACAGAGCCGTGGAAACAATCGAGAGAAGACAGGGAGTTCGAATGTCTAGCAACGAAAAGACGGTATCAGTCGTCGTGCCGGCAGGTGTGCTCGGCGCCGGCATACGCCGGGAGCAGGTCGAATGGGGAATCCGGCAAGGCGCCGTCGCGGTCGCGGTGGATGCGGGATCGACCGACAGCGGTCCGTCATGTCTGGCAACGGGCGTCTCGAAAATGAGCCGTGACGCCGTCCACCGGGATATCAAGGCCATGATGGAGGCGGCGACGCCCGCGGGCATTCCGATCCTTATCGGCACCTGCGGCACCAGCGGAACGGATATCGGCGTCGACTGGACACGGGATATCGTCATCGACATCGCCCGGGAAATGGGCGTCGCCCCGAAGATTGCGCTGCTCTACAGCGAGCAGCCCCAGTCGGTAATCCTCGACAAGATCGATCGAGGACAGATCAAGCCGCTGTCGCCGACGGAGTCGCTGGAGCCCGGCACGGTCCGCGAATGTGCGCATATCGTCGCCCTGATGGGCCCCGAGCCCTACATCGCCGCGATGAAGGAAGGCGCCGACATCATTCTCGGCGGTCGCACCACGGACACAGCGGTGATCGCCGCTGCACCGCTCATGCTCGCCGCAGGAGCGGGAGCGGCGTGGCACGCGGCCAAGACGGCGGAATGCGGCGGCCTCTGCACGGTCAACCCGCGTGACGGCGGCGTGCTGATCACGGTCGGCGATGACTACTTCGATGTCCGGCCTCTCGCGCCGGAGAACACGGTGACGCCGGAGACCATATCAGCCCACATGCTCTACGAGAACAGCGATCCGTTCCGCCTTTTTGAGCCCGGTTGCGTGCTCGACGTGACGGATGCTGTGTACACCCAGAGGGACGAAACCACGGTTCGTGTCACGGGTTCGCGCTGCGAGCCGATGCCTTACACGATGAAGCTCGAAGGCGCATCGGTCGGACCTTTCCAGACACTGATGATGATCGGCATCGAGGATCCCTCGGTCCTCAAGGAATTCGATTTCTTCCTGGAGTCCATGACCACCAAGCTGAACGAGATCGTCCGCAACACGTTTCCGGACCTTTTCGACTACGATCTTTCCTTCAGACCCTATGGCTACAATGCGGTATCAGGACTTCCCAGGGACGGTTACGTCCCGAGCGAAGTCGGCCTGATGATGGTGGTGACCGCACCCACCCAGGATCTGGCGACGCGCATCGCCAAGGCGCTGAATCCGCTGTTCTTCCACTTCCCGCTGCGGCGCGGCATTCCGCTCCCGAGCTATGCCTTTCCCTTCTCCCCCGCCGAGATCGAGCGCGGGCAGGTCTATGAATTCAAACTCAATCACGTGATGGAGGTCGAGGATCCGATGGAATGTGTCCGCACCGAATACGTCACCGTCAGAAGTCTCGAGGAGGCGTGAACATGACCCGGCTCAAAGACGTCACGCGATATGTGCGCTCCAAGAACGCCGGCCCATTCTGGGTGACGGTAGACATCTTCTTCAACAATCCGGAAGCCTACGAGGAGCATCGCAATGCAGCCGTTCTCTCACCCGAAAGCATTGGCGCGATCTACGGCGTGCCGTCCGCGTTGGTGAAGCGCTATGAGGTGCCGAACTTGGCGATGGTCAAGATCTCCTATCCACGCCAGACCCCGCAGGGCGGGATGCTGGAGCGCGACATGCACAGCGGTCAATCCTATGTCCGCCTCCTTGATCTGAACCTGCGCGCCAACGGTGCCGCAGCGGCCGAAACGACATAGGCGCGCCCGTCCCGCAAGGCGGACCATGACGGCCGCAACGCATCAAAAAATGCAAATTTCGAATTGGCTCGCATGTTGGGCGACACCTAACAATGGGCCGGGCAAGTCGCCCGAATTGGAGTGGAAATGCGATCGACATATGATCCGATAACCCTTGAGGTCTACTGGAGCCGATTGGTGGCCGTGGCCGACGAAGCGGCAAGCACGCTGCTTCGCACGGCATTCTCGACGATCATTCGCGAGTCGAATGATTATGTGACCTGCCTGCTCAATGCCCGCGGCGAAACGCTGGTCGAATGCAGCGGCGGCGTGCCGACATTCGCCGGTCTCCTCGGGCGCACGACGAGGCATCTTCTTACAATTTTCCCCGTGGACACATGGCAACCCGGCGACGTGGTGATCACGAACGACCCGTGGATCGGAACGGGGCACCTGCCCGACATCTCGGTCATCACACCCGTGTTTCATCTCGACAAACTTGTCGGATTTTCCGCCAGTGCCGCCCATACGCCCGATATCGGCGGCACCATCGGCTCGGCGAACAAGGAAATCTACGAGGAGGGCCTGCGCCTTCCGCCGGTTCATCTCTACCGCAACGGCCGACGTAACGAGGCGGTGTTCGAGATCATCTCGGCAAATGTCCGTTTCCCGGATCTGGTGCTCGGCGACCTCGACGCCCAGGTGAGCGCCAACCGCATCGGCGCTCGCGGAGCGACCGACTTCCTGAGCAATACAGGCCTGCCCGATTTCGCCGCGCTGTCACGCGAGATCAACGCGATGTCGGAGGCCGCCATGCGCGCGGCGATCCAGGATATCCCCGACGGCGTGTATGCCTCGACCGTCGAAGTGGACGGATATGAGGACCAGGAGACGGTGATCCGTTGCGCGATCACGGTCGCCGGCGACGACATGACCATCGACTATGCCGGTACTTCGCCGCAGATCGCGCGCGCGATCAACTGCACGCTGAACTACACCATCGCCTATTCGATCTACCCACTCAAGTGTCTGCTGGACCCGCACACGCGCAGGAACGAAGGCTCCTATCGGCCGATCACGGTGACCGCCCCGGAGGGAGCGATCGTCAATGCGCGGTTCCCGGCTGCCGTGGCGGCGCGTCATCTGACCGGCCATCTGCTGAGCTGCGCGATCTATCAGGCCCTTGCTCCCGTGCTGCCCGAGCGGGTGGTCGCCGACAGCGGCGGCGCGCCCTCTCTTCGCGTGCGTTTCTACGGAAAACACGCCGATGGCCGCGATTTCGGCGTCATGCTGTTCGCCAGCGCCGGAATGGGCGCATCGGCGCAGATGGACGGCCTGTCGACCACCGCCTTTCCGACAAACTCGGGAGCGGGCAGTATCGAGGCGATCGAGACAATTTCGCCCTTGGTATTCACCCGCAAGATGTTCCGTCCCGACTCCGGCGGCGTCGGCCGGTTCCGCGGCGGTCTGGGTCAGGTTTGCGAGGTCCGGAACAACTCGCCCTATCCATGTCAGGTCATCATCGTCGGCGACCGTGAACGACACCCCCCGCTCGGTCTGCTGGGCGGCGGTCCCGGCGCGCCAGCGGCAGCGATAATCGACGGCGAAAAGCGAATCTCGCTGAAATCGCGCAGCACGCTTGCGCCCGGATCATGCCTTGCGCTGCATTTCGCGGGCGGCGGCGGATATGGCAATCCGCTTTCTCGGGAGCGCGACGCGGTCGAGCGCGATCTCACGGAAGGCAAGATAACCAGACAAGCGGCCCAGAGCGCCTACGGACTGTACATCAAGGAAGACGGGGCATGAAACCGACTACACGAATTGGCGTCGACATCGGCGGAACATTCACCGACTTCGTCCTGCACGACGAAGAACGCGGGATCACCCGTACCGGCAAACGGCCCACGACTCCCGACCAGCCGAGCCTGGCGATCATCGAGGGAATACTGCGGCTGCTCGACGAGACGAACACGAAGCCGGAGCAGATCCACTCGATCATCCACGGCACGACCCTCATCACCAATACCGTCCTCGAGCGGACCGGGGCGAAGGTGGGCCTGATCGCCACCCATGGTCTGACCGATGTGCTCGAAATGCGGCGCGAGACGCGTTTCGACGTCGACGATCTGCAGCAGCGACCGGCGCCGGAGATCGTGCCGCGCAATCTTCGGCGGGGTGTGGCCGGCAGGATAACGGCGGACGGAGCCGAGTTGATCGCATTCGACGAGACCGGTTTTGTCACGGAACTGGACCATCTCGTTCGCGAGGAGAAAATCGAATCGCTGGCCATCTCGCTCATGAATTCCTATCGCTGCCCGGATCACGAGCGCCGCGCGCGCGACATCGCGGTCGAGCGGTATCCCGGCCTTTATGTCACCATCTCATCGGAGGTCGCGCCGGTCATTCGCGAATACGAGCGGACCAACACGGCCTGCGTCAACGCCTACGTCCAGCCGCGCGTGCACGGCTATCTCAACAGGCTGTCGGACGATCTTCGCGGATTGGGCTTTCGCGGACGTCTGTCGATCATGCTGTCAGCCGGCGGATTGATTTCGGCCGAGGATGCGAAAGACTTTCCCGTGAGGCTCATCGAGTCCGGCCCCGCCGCCGGCGCTATGGGCGTCGCCTATCTCGCACGAAAGCTCGACGCCCCGCATGTGATCTCGTTCGATATGGGCGGCACGACCGCGAAGATGTGTCTGATCGAGAACGGCCATCCTCACGTCAAGCACGATTTCGAAGCCGGTCGGATCGATCGTTTCAAGCCCGGCTCGGGGCTGCCGCTCAAAGTCACCGTGATCGACATGATCGAAATCGGGTCGGGCGGCGGCTCGATCGCCTCGATCGACAATCTCGGCCTGATGAAGGTCGGCCCGCGCAGCGCCGGATCGGTTCCGGGACCCGTCGCCTACGGCAGGGGCGGCACCCAGCCCACAGTGACCGATGCGGACCTCCTGCTCGGTTACCTCAATCCCGCCTACTTCCTGGGCGGCGAGATGGCGTTGAAGCTCGAGGACGTGCAGAACGCCGCAGACGCGCTGCTCGGCCAACCGCTGAACATGCCTGCGAACCTCGTGGCCCAGGGCATTCAGAGCATCGTCAACGAGAATATGGCGGGCGCGACGCGCATGCATCTTGCCGAAAAGGGCAAGGACCCGCGCGACTATGCCATGATCGCATTCGGCGGCGCCGGGCCGGTCCACGCCTTCGGTCTCGCGCGGCTGCTGCGTCTGCGCACATTGATCGTGCCGATGGGCGCCGGCGTGATCTCGGCATTCGGTTTTCTCGTCGCGCCACCCGCCACAGACGACGCGCGCGGTTATCTGACCCCGCTTCTTCGCGTCGACTGGGATCTGGTCAATCGGCTCTATGACGAGATGCGGGACAAGGCCGAGCAGACGCTCAGGGGCATGGCCGTCGGGGAGGACGCAATCCGCTTCGAATGGAGCGTCGACATGCGCTATCTCGGCCAGGGGTTCGAGATCACCGTTCCCATTCCAGCCGGACCGCTCGGGCCGGAGCATCTCGACGCGATTCACCGCGCCTTCGACGAAACCTATCGCGAAACCTTCGGGCGGACCGCGAAGGGCATTCCGGTTGAAGCCGTGAACTGGCGGCTGACGGCCTCTCTACCTGCGCAGGATATAAGCCTCGCCTACTCGGTGGTGGAAACGTCGGCCGAGCGGATGCCCCGCGACGTTATCTTTCCGGATCACGGGCCAATCCGGACACCTGTCTACGACCGCTACGCGTTGAAACCGGGGCAAATCATCGAAGGCCCGGCCGTATTCGAGGAGCGAGAAACGACATTTACCGTCGGCCCGGACTCCAGCGTTACCGTTGACGATCTCTACAATCTGGTCGTCACGCTGCGATATCCCGACGACCAACCCTCAGCGGGTTCATCTTCCGCCGCCAACGAGATCGCAGAGGAACTGGGAGCATGACCGGAAAATCTCACCGGGTCGTGGTGACCCAGAATTTCTTCGATCCCGACACAAGGCGATATCTGGAAAAGGCCGGTTGCGAAGTTGTCCAGGCGGAATTGCCTCCGGGCTCCGCCGACCGCAACATGGACCACGACACGCTGGTCAGCCTGCTGGCCGGCGCGGATGGCTGGATCGTCGGACACGCGATGGTTACCAGAGAGTTGATGCAGGCGCTTCCCGATCTGAAGATTATCTCCCGGCGCGGCGTCGGCTACGAACGGGTTGATTGCGAGGCAGCCCGGGACCTCGGAAAGGTCGTTTGTATCGCCGCTGGCGGAAACGACGCCTCCGTCGCGGACCATACGCTCGCGATGATGCTCGCCGTCGGGCACCGGCTCCGGGAAACCCAGGCCAACATGATCGACGGCAACTGGAAGATCCTCTCCGGCCGCGACCTGTTTCGAAAGACCGTCGGCATCGTCGGACTGGGTCGGATCGGCAAGAGCCTGGTTCAGCGTTTGCAGGGATTCCAGGCACGCATCCTCGTCACCACGCGGACGCGGGATGCGGCCTATGCCGAGACGAGCGGTGTCGAATACTGCGACCTCGACCACCTTCTGCGGGAAAGCGACTATGTCAGCCTGCACGCGCCCCTCACCGACGCCACGCGCTTCCTGATCGATGCGAAGGCCATGGCCATGATGAAGGAAGACGCGATCCTCGTGAATGCCGCCCGCGGCGGGCTGGTCGATGACCGCGCCCTGCTCGAGACCCTCCGGCGGGGTCATCTTTTCGGAGCGGCGCTCGATACCTTCGTCAGCGAAGGAGACGCCACCTACCAACCGGTTACGGCGGCATTGCTGACACTGCCGAATGTTGTCGCGACGCCACATGCCGGAGCTTCGACGAAAGAGGGCCTGATCCGCACCAATCGGGTTGCGGCCGAATGCGTGGTCGCGGTGCTGTGCGGCGGTCGGCTCAATCCGGATTGCGTCGTGACAGACGGGAGAACGCCGCCGCCGGCCTGAGCGGTCTTCGGCAGCGCCGGTCGCATCCGTCCAGGCCCTCGCCTGCCGGAAAAATAATGCCGCATCAATGGAGTTGCGGCGCAACAAGGAGGAGAAAATCATGAACATGCGAATGACGATCGCCGCGACGCTGCTCGCCGCATCCACGATCGGCGCCAAGGCGCAGACGGTTCCCGAAGGCTATCCGGCCGATTACGCCCGGACGATCGAGGCGTCCAGGGACGAACTGGGCCTGCTGGTTTATTCCAATTTCCCCGCCTCTTTCTGGGAACCGTTGATCGAGGCATTCGACGAAGCCTATCCGTGGATCAAGGTCGAAACAGCCAATTTCGACGCCGAAATGTGGGAGAAATACCGCCTCGAGGCCAAGCAGGAAGTCCGAACCGCCGACATCATCACGACCGTCGCCCCCGAACACTGGGTGCAGTTCGTCAAAGACGGTCACCTGGAGCCATACGCTTCGCCGGAACTACCCAACCTGCCCGCGTGGTCCGTACCGTTCGAGGGCCTCTACACCATTTCCGCTGTTCCGATGCCAATCGTCTGGAACCGCGCACTGGTCAATCCGGGTCCCCAGTCGCTTGCCGAACTCGCCGAGATGGTCAAGGCCGACCCCGACAGATGGCGCAACAAGATCACCATGTACGACGCGGAGGTTAACCCCTACGGTCTCGCGATCATGCGCAACTGGCTGAACCACAAGGATAACGACTGGTCGCTGTTCGAAACCATCGGACCGATGACCCTGCCCGAGCGAGGCGCCGGAACGATGCGCGAAAAGACGTCGACCGGCGAATACCTGTCGATCGTCTTCACGTCCGGACTCGGCATTTCCCAGTTGGAAGCGCCGGGCGGCAAGGCGACGTTGGATTACGCGTTCCCCAAGGACGGCACGCCGCTGTCCCTCCAGAGCATCGGCATCACCAAGACCGCCTCAAGCCCGAACAGCGCCAAGCTGCTGCTCGACTTCATCCTGTCGCGCCCCGGGCAAATCGCTTTCGCGAAAGCCGGCTTCACGCCGTATCGCGAGGATATTTCCCCGGACGAGGTGCCTTTCTACACCTTGCCGATGATCCGAGACATCGTCGGCGAGGAAAACCTCTTCATCATGTCCTACACGCCGGAAGCCCTGGCCGGCACAAACGAACTCATCGAACGGTGGGTCAAGACGTTCCGCCAGAAATAGCAGGTTGGGGCCCGCCGAAAACAGGCGG
>MDSV01066513.1_pt1 | contig 34531 bp, 28 predicted proteins | sample 810851 | NCBI WGS metagenome assembly MDSV01 (sample SAMN05326640, study PRJNA326480) | marine metagenome | isolation source: seawater | place: Atlantic Ocean: North East | collected 2012 | reverse complement strand
TTCTTTAGCATTATTTCAGCTCCCGTTCAAGTTCGAGGATAGTCTCTCCAGCAAGTTGAATATCCGTTAACACATCCGAGGCAGAACTAATGGGTGCATAGGATATGGTATCACATTTCGTTAAGATCTCCTTGCAACGCTCGAGCGCTGCAGGTGACTTAGCGTTAAGCTGCTTTTTTAGCCCTGTTAGCAATTCCTGGGTTGACCAGCCAGCAGCATGCATTCCACAACGACTAGTTATGTAGGTGCTAAGGATGTGATAGAGCTCGTGATAGCATTCTTTTATAGAACTCTTTTCGTCTCTTTTTTGTCGTTCAGCCTTAGTACGAAGCTCATTCAAAGTGCTTTTTGCCGTTTTTAGTGCACCCCGCTTTCGAGCAAAATTATGATCGTTTTGTAGGCGATTCTGGTGCCTTTTAACAAAGAATCCTATGAACAGGCTAGCCAAGGGAAGAAGTAAGAAAAGTAGCAAAAGGGGCTGTTCAGCTATCCCGTTCTTTGAGTGTTGTTTCCAGGCCACTAATCCAGCTATGGGTTCAATGTCGAATCGTAGCATTTCAGTGGTAATGCGTACGGCGTTAGCGTCTCGGATAACTCGAAGGCTTTGAGCTGGAAGACCAATTGCTTTATACTCTTCGGCTATTGGGTCGAAGTATAAAAGCTGAGTAGCCGGAATGGTGGAGCTTCCTTCGTTACGCGCAATTACAATATCAGTAAAGGTTTTTGTTCCGGAAATAGTCGAACCGGCTCGTTGGATGGAATTGCTTTCTTGTGGATTGTACTGTTCAAATTCAGCAGGGTAGGCATAGTCTGGAGGTTGAATTAGAGGAATATTTCCGGTTCCGGATATGCGAGTGGTAATTTCAATACTTTCTCCAACTAGGGCTTCGGTGGGTTCGATGCTGCGCTCTATTTGGAATGTCCCAACAGCTGAAAGGAAGAGGCTATTTTCTGTGCTCTGATGGGTGGGGAGCGGTTTAACGGTTATTTCGGTGGGGGGTGTTTGAATATTTTTGCGCTCCTGACCCAAACCGAAGCTAAAGATATCTTGACGTCTGTTACGCTGTTGAATTAAGACAGTAATCTCAAATGGGCTTAGAACTAGCTTGCCTCGTTTACTTGGAAAAAGGGCGTATTGCAAAAGTCTAGCTCGTTGATATCGCTCTCCCTCAACTAAGGTGGATGTAGCACGAGTTTGTTGGGTATTTTCAAGTTCTTCTTTCCAAAAGCCTTCTGCTTTCCAGCCTGGACTTGCTTGGTATGACCGAACTTCAATGGTATTTTTGAAATACAATACAACATCTACTACAATTTGTTCACCCAAGAAGGCAGTGGTTTTGTTGGGCTCTAACCGGACAAAAATATCTGGACTAGCCCCATCATTTTGTTGTGAATTCGCTGGATCCAATACCCGAAAGGAAGTAGGTTCCGTACGGTAAACTTCACCGTTAACGGTAATATTAAAGGAAGGAAGGGTATAGTTGCCAACCTGAGTTGCAACAAATTGATATCCATAGGTATAGGTAACACTAGGGCGACCATTTACATACTGAATACTCTGCCCTTGTCTATTTGACCCGCTTATCCACCGGAGTCCAGGTACATCAAGTACAGATGGGCGATCAATGCTGTTTAAACTTCTACCGGAGATAATGAACTCTAGGAGTACCGATTCTCCATTATATATATTGGTTTCAGACAGTTTGGTCTGTACCTGAATAGGCGAGTTTTGTGCCCAAGTAAAGCTGGGAATATTCGCAAGAAAAAAGAGAAGTAGATACAGTATAGATTTACCAATCTTTTTCATGTGTCTTTCCGCCTTTGGTTTTAGCTTTTTTGAATTCCTTTAACAATTCTTTTTCTTTTTGAGCTAATGCCTGCAGGATTTTTTGGGCTTCTTCTTTGCTTAAATCTTTTAGTTCTTCTGCTTGAGCACGTTCACTTGGATCGGAATCGTCTGGAGCCTGTTCATCTTGGCTTTGACTCTGATCGTCATTTTCTGACTCTTGTTCTTTACTTTCTGAGTTTTGCTCCGAGTTTTCTTCGTTTTCTTGTTGTTCTGAATTCTGCTCAGAATTTTCTTCGTTTTGATCCCCGTTATCTTGTTCGTTCTGGCTATCCTGATTCTGCTGTTGCTGCTGCTGTTCTTTCAACTGCTCATATAGACTTTGGAGCTTCAGTTCATCCGGATAACGTTCTAATCCAGTCTTTACAGTACTAATAGCCGCCTCTAAGTTGTTGTAGATGTATTGTTGTGCGCCTTGATGAAAGTAACTTTCTGCAGTAGGGATGTTAGCTTGAGTTTGTCCAAAAAGAGATTGAGGCATGGAGCAAACCATTAAAACTAGCACGAAGGTGTAAACAGTATAGGTGAACCTTCTTCCTGTGTTATTGAAAACGAATGTGAGCAAATAAAAGGGATTAAACATAGAATTCATGGATGTGAGTGTGTGTGGCCGTATAATCATTACCCAGCTTAATTGTCAGTTTGTTCTATCTGGTTCACAGCACCAATACGATTCATAAACGACTCATAATATCTAACCGTTTCATCGACTCCTAAAGCCTCTTGCATTAAATTAAAAGCGGAAGCATATCGGGATTCATTTACGAGGGTATCGGCTTGTTCTTTTACCGCTTTAGCGTATACGCTTGGTTCAGGTGGAGGTTCCTGGTTTTCATTTTGATTCTGCTCATTATTGTCTTCTTCTTCAGAAGTTTTCATCAAAGCATATTCATAATTAAACTGGCCCTCGCTATCGGACGGAAGTTTTTGTAAAGAAGCTCGCAAGTGTTTCATTGCCGGCTTCCATTGCTCATTTTCAGCTAAAACTGTTCCGATGTTATAGTCTGCCAAAGCTTTCAGGTGGTTGTCATCCGTGTAACTTTTTGCTTGCATGAACACCTTTAGGGCTTCCTCGAATTCACCCAGTTTAGTTAAAGTATTACCTAAGTTGAACAAAATTTCAGCATTATTGGGGTCTTGATCTAAGGCAGAATAAAACCAAGTTTTTGCGCTCTCATAGTCTCCATTTTCATAAGATTTATTTCCCATACGAGCGTCTGGATTGCTAATGTTTAATCCTAATAATAGTAGTATAGTCCAAATAAATGTAGCCATGGGTCGTTTTTTCGTCTAATTGATCATGCGTCTGGTAAAATTACCTACTCTTCAACTGCATTCATGGTTTCATCATCCATGAGTAGATTTGTAAACACATTGGTCACGTCATCATTTTCTTCAAATTTTTCAATCATACTAAAGTTAGCACGAGCTAGTTCGGCGTCCACTTTTGTCTCCGTCATAGCCTCCCTAACGAGCTCTGCTTGTTCTATTGTATACCCAGTAGCCTCTAGGTTATTTCGGACATGAAAGAGTTGAGTGCGCTCTGTCATTACCATAAAGAGAGGGGCTCCTTCTTCTACGATTACATCTTCAGCGCCTGCTTCAATTGCTTCTAGGAGGAAGTTTTCTTTATCTAGTCCTTCAGAAGGCACACAAATCATCCCTTTTTGATCAAATAAAAAAGAAACAGATCCATTGGTACCCATGTTCCCACCATGTTTAGTGAAAATATGCCGAATTTCACTCACCGTCCTGTTATTATTATCGGTGGTTGCCTCGATGTAATAGGCGATACCTCCGGGCCCGTATCCTTCAAAACTTACTTCTTCAAAGCTGGAGCTGTCATCTAGCTCACCAGTACCACGTTTAATCGCACGTTCTATGTTATCTTTAGGAAGGTTACAGCTTTTGGCATTTTCTATAGCTAAAGCAAGTCTTGGGTTTCCGGTTGGATCACCTACCCCTTCTTTAGCTGCTACGGTAAGTTCCTTTATGATTTTTGTGAACACCTTAGAGCGTTTTGCATCTTCTTTTGCTTTTTTGTGGCGAATATTCGCCCATTTAGAATGTCCTGCCATACGAGTTATGTACTTAGTCAAGCGTCAAAGTTGTTTAGAGGGTTGAATATAGCGATTTGTCCTGCGCTATAAAACACCCAAGCAAGCAGATGAATTTGACGGATAAAAAAGTCATCTAAAGAAATGATATTTTGGAACGCTATTTGGCTGAGCTTTGTCATCTATACGCTTTTGTGCTCTACCTTTAAATAGTTGTGATTCACCTAGTAGAAACTTTTTATGAAAATTGGAATAGTCTGTTATCCTACCTTTGGGGGTAGTGGAGTCGTGGCCACTGAATTGGCTAAAATATTGGCACAACAAGGACATACCTTGCATATTTTGAGTTATGCTCGACCCGCCCGACTGGAAGAACGCAACACCAATATATTTTACCATGAGGTGTCAATAAATTCTTATCCACTATTTGAATATCCTCCCTATGCTTTAGCCTTGGCTTCACAAATGGTGAATTTGATTGAGTTTGAGCATTTGGATTTGTTACATGTACATTATGCCTTGCCTCACGCCACTAGTGCTTATTTGGCCAGGCAGATTATGGCAGAGCGAGGACTTCATGTACCTATTGTGACTACATTACATGGAACGGATATCACTTTAGTTGGGATAGACCCTAGTTATAAACATGTGGTTGAATTTTCCATTGATAAAAGTGATGGTGTGACGGCGGTTTCGGAATACTTAAAGAGAGAGACCTATGAAAATTTTGATATTAAACAAGAAATCAAGGTCATTCCAAATTTCATCGATTTGGAACGGTTTAAAGCTACTAGGCAGACAGAACTGAAAAAGGAATTGGCGGCAAACGGAGAAAAAATAATTGTTCATATCTCTAACTTCAGAAAAGTAAAAAGAGTACCTGTTGTGATACAAATTTTTGCTAAAACCTTGGAAAAAGGTATAGCGGCTAAGTTGGTTTTAGCGGGTGATGGACCTGATAGGCAAGTAGCAGAGCAGCAATGCCGAAGTCTCGGTATCTGCGAACATGTTCACTTTATGGGGAAATGGGAACGAGTAGAAGATATTCTCTCAATTGCTGATCTGTTCCTCATTCCATCGGGATCTGAAACTTTTGGATTGGCAGCTCTGGAGGCTATGAGTTGTTCAGTCCCAGTGATTAGCTCAGATATTGGGGGGCTACCCGAGGTAAATATACATGGAGAAACAGGGTATGCTTGTTCCCTGGATGATGTGATCTGTATGGCGGATTATGCTGCTCAGATTTTGAGTACGCCTAGTTTGCACGCTGCCTTAGCAAAAAATGCAAGGAAGCGAGCCGAGCTTTTTAACCAAGATCATGTAGTACGCCAGTACGAAGATTTCTATGAACAGGTTCGAGCAAGGTCAATTAAGCAGAGCTAATCTCCATCAACCAGCTAGATGAACCTGCTAGACATAGGATAACAGTCTTAGTATAACAGGCAAACCGCTCGAGCTTACGTTCTAGAATAAAGATCTCTAGGCTATAACTTTTGAAACCTCGTCTGCGGCTTCTTTTAGCAGTACAGCAGAAATAACATTTAAGTCGGAATTATCAATAATTTCTTTGGCTTCTGCAGCATTGGTGCCCTGAAGGCGTACAATAATAGGAACATTGGTTACTTTTTCTGCAATCTCTGGATCTTTAACAGCCTCAATAACCCCGTTTGCAACCCGATCACAGCGTACAATACCACCAAAAATATTGATTAAAATAGCTTTTACATTTGGGTCGTCTAAGATAATTCGGAAACCATTTTTAACCGTCTCTACATTGGCTCCACCACCCACATCTAGGAAATTCGCAGGTTCTCCACCGGATAATTTTATAATATCCATAGTAGCCATTGCTAAGCCCGCACCATTAACCATACACCCTACATTGCCATCTAGTTTGATGTAATTGAGGTTGAATTTTTGGGCTTCTAATTCGAATGGATCTTCTTCGGATTCATCACGTAACTCGGCGATGTCGGGATGGCGATATAATGCATTACCGTCGAAGGTAACTTTGGCATCGAGTGCCATAATTTCTTGATCGGGCGTTAGGATCAATGGGTTTATTTCCATCATATCAGCATCTGTTTTTAGAAAGGCATTATAGATCCCCATAATGAATTTGATACCTTTTTTTAGTGCAGCGCCCTCTAAACCTAGGCTAAATGCTAGCATACGTGCCTGATTTACTTGTAGTGGCATACCAGGCTCTACCCACGCTTTTATAATTTTCTCGGGTGTTTCTTCGGCTACTTGTTCAATTTCAACCCCACCTTCTGTAGACACCATGATCACATTTTTGGACACAGCACGATCCAATAAAATGCCCAAATAAAACTCTTGTTTAATATCAACTCCGTCAGTTACATACAATCGTTGGACTAACTGTCCAGATGGACCTGTTTGAATAGTCACTAATACATCATCCAGAAGAGATTCTGCAGCTTGCCTTACTTCTTCTACACTTTTGCAAAGAATAACTCCTTTGGCATTATTCTTTTTTGTTCGGCCCTTTCCTCTACCACCCGCGTGTATTTGTGCTTTAACCACAAATAGCGAAGTTCCTTCTGTTTGTAACTCTTCAGCAGCCTTAACGGCGCCTTCGACAGTAGTCGTAGAAATTCCTTTAGGAACGGGAACTCCGAAAGAGGCTAAAATTTCTTTGGCTTGATACTCATGAATTTTCATAGGAACAGTGTTTGATAGACGATTAGTAACATTGAAATAAGTCCGGTTCGAAACAATCTTGGGAGATAGTTAACGGTTGCGTTCTTTAAGTGTGCAAAAATAGCTAGTTTATAGGGTAAATAAAAGAAAGTTTACCTTAAAATTAGCTGAAATGAACGTGTTGTTTGTAATAGGAACCCGACCTGAGGCCATTAAACTAGCTCCAATTATATTGGAGTGCCAACAAAGAGATAGTTTTGATGTAATAGTATGTTCGACTGGGCAGCATAAGGAGTTATTGGATAGCGCATTTGAGCAGTGGGATATAGTGTCGGATATTGAGCTTGCGGTGATGGAATCTGGACAAGGTTTAAACCAGCTGTTATCCAAATTACTTCGGCAACTGGATAAGGTCCTGTGCGATGTGAACCCCGACTGTGTAGTAGTTCAGGGAGACACCAGCAGTTGCTTAGCTGGAGCATTAGCAGCATTTCATCGTGAAATCCCAGTGTATCATGTGGAGGCTGGACTCAGAACCTATGATAAAACAGCTCCTTTTCCTGAGGAGTTGAACAGACAAATAGTCAGCCGAATTGCCAATATTCATTTTGCTCCCACAGAAAAAAATAAGCAGGCCTTAATCATGGAGGGTATTGCTGAAAAAGACATTGTGGTAACAGGGAATACGGTTATAGACGCTTTGATGATGTGCCAAAAAAATGTGGATCCTGAATCTAACCCCGAGATTCAAAAGCTGCAGCGTATATATAATCCTGAAAAGAAACTGCTCTTAGTAACAGGTCATCGCAGAGAAAATATGGGAGCCGGCTTTTCAGAATTAATTGAGGCTTTGTGCGAATTAGCCTCAGAACCATCAATACAAGTGATTTATCCCCTTCATATGAATCCCGCTGTACGAGAGCCCATGATATATGCTTTGGGGAATACGGAGGGAATTTTTTTGATCGAACCTTTAGGTTATGAAGCTTTTGTCTGGTTGATGTCGAAGTCATTTTTGATTATTAGCGATAGTGGTGGTGTGCAGGAGGAGGCTCCATCATTGAATAAGCCAGTGTTGGTACTTCGTCAGCAAACCGAAAGGCAGGAGGCGGTGGAAGCAGGGACGGTTAAACTTATTGGTACTCTGAGAGAAGCTATTGTGCAAGAGGTGCGAGAATTGATGGTAAACAAAGAGGCCTATTTGGATATGACGCAAAAATCAAATCCATACGGGGATGGAACGGCAGCAAAGCGTATAGTAGATTTTTTAATGGCTTCAGAATGAAGTATCGAATTCTCGAAAAAGCTTAGTATATTTACAAAGATATTAATGCGGATTTATCCGCTTAACCCTCCAATTGCTGTTACGAAGTGAGTACTTCTAAAATCATGGATGCTGAGGATCTAAATCGTACATACTTGCGATTTGCTCATCAATTCCTAGAATCCTATGATGACCCCAAAAAATTAGCCATAGTGGGCATGCAAACTCGAGGGGTGTATATGGGCCGACGGATTAAGTTAGTCATGGAGAAAGAGTTGGGATTTGATATTGATTTTGGAGTTTTAGATGTCACTTTTTATCGAGACGATTTTCGTTCTAAGCTTAAAATGCCCGATGTAAAGGTGACGGAGATTCCCTTTGATCTATATGAACGGGATGTCATTTTAATAGATGATGTGCTATATACAGGCAGAACGGTTCGCTCTGCTTTGGACGCACTTATGGCATATGGGCGACCTCGGAAAATTCAGTTTTGTTGTATGGTCGATCGAGGCCATCGCGAATTACCCATAGCTCCCGATTTTGTGGGTGTTCAAATTCCTACTTATGCCTCCGAGGAAGTTCGGGTTCGAGTCAAAGAATTAGATGGCGAGGATGCTGTGTATCTAGTTGATGGAGATGATGCATTGAAAGATAACCTTGCCTCGAAGGAATAAATTCAGTCCATGAGTAAGCTAAGTACCAACAAAAATTCCACCAATATCAGCACATATGAGGGATATGAACTCAGTCAAAAGCATTTATTGGGCTTGTCGGATTACAGTGCACAAGACATACAATATGTATTAGATCAGGCGGTTTCCTTTCGTGAGATTTTGAATCGTCCCGTGCCTAAAGTACCGACCCTACGAGATAAAACGATTGTGAATTTATTTTATGAAAATTCTACTAGAACACGATTATCATTTGAGCTGGCTCAAAGGCGTATGGGTGCCGACGTTGTTAATTTTTCGGCGGGTACATCCAGCACAAAAAAGGGGGAGTCGTTAAAGGATACCATTCGCAATATCTCCTCAATGAAAATTGATATGGTAGTAGTACGGCATGAGAGTCCTGGTGTTGCTCATTTTTTAACCGAGTGTGTAGATGCAGCTATTTTAAACGCTGGTGACGGGGCACATGAACATCCAACCCAAGCATTACTTGATTTGTTTACTATACAACAAGTACACGGAAGTATAAAAGGGGCTAAAATTGCTATTATTGGCGACATTACTCACAGTAGAGTAGTGCGTTCGAATATTATTGGGTTAAAAAAGTTAGGGGCTGAAGTTGTTTTATGCGGACCCAAAACACTGATACCTAAATTTATTGATCAAATGGGAGTAGGAATTTCCTATAACCTTGAAGAGTGCTTAGAATGGTGTGATATGGCTATGGCATTACGCATTCAGCTTGAGCGTCAGGATAGAGGAACTGAGTTTTTCCCAAGTCTACGAGAGTATCATGAGAACTTTGGGATAAAATTGGAACATTTAGAACGCTTTCCTGATTTTAAAATTATGCACCCAGGTCCAATTAATCGTGGGGTTGAAATGGAGAGCGAAGTTGCAGATCATGGACGAGCTATTATATTAGACCAAGTCACTAATGGGGTTGCCGTACGTATGGCCATACTTTATTTGTTAAGTGGGGGCACAAGGATTTAAGCTTATATAGTCGTATTTTATTCTACTATGTTGACTTTTACGATGCGATAAAGTAGTTTGATCTTCAATTTAAAGCTCTACAACTGCCTTTTATAGAAACAAAGCTACAACCAATACCAATTACGAGATAATTATCTACCACATTGTGGTTAAACAATCGATTAGATGCAGGAACTTTTTGTTGAGCAAAAATTAGACCCAGCGGCTGAATCTGACAGCAGTACGGTGGCAAAAGAATGGCCGTCAGTCACCATAGCTATACCTCTATATAATGAGGAAAAGCACGTAGATCGTCTGTTATCTAGTTTTCTTCATTCGTCTTATCCCAACATTGTTGAGGTTCTTATTGCCGATGGAGGTAGTATAGATAAGACTAGAGAGCTCATTCGCAAGTGGAGTGAAAAAGATTCCCGTGTAATTTTAATTGAAAATCCCAATAAATATCAGTCTTTTGGTTTAAATGAGATGATCAAAAAGGCTAAAGGGGATGTGTTTTTACGTGCAGATGGACACTGCTTATATGCCAATGATTATGTAGAGGAGTGTATCAAGTCTTTAAAAATGGATGAATCCAGAAATGTAGGTGGGGCTCAGCGCTACTTAGCTCAGAATTCTGTTCAAACAGGTATTTCACTAGCGGTAAAAAGTATTTTGGGTAATGGTGGGGCTAAATACATGAAAGATAGCTACAATGGCTTTGCAGATACGGTTTTTTTAGGCTGTTTTTGGACCCAAGATTTAAAAAAACTGGGTGGATTCAGCGAGATTAATATCACCAATCAGGATTCAGAGTTGAATTTACGGTTGTTAGAGGAGCACGGTCCATGCATTCGAGTTAGTTCTAATATAAAGTGTTGGTATTATCCTCGTTCTAGTTTTAAGGGATTGATGACACAATATTTTAGATATGGTCGAGGCAGATTTGTTACCCTCCTCTTACATCCATTCTCAAGCCCTCTAAGAAGTTTTCTTCCAACTATATTCCTATTGAGTTACATTGGCTACGTTGTAGCAGATGTGTTAACTACTCAATCTTTGTGGGCTATCCCTTTGAGTCTATTCTTTTTAGGGCTTGTACTGTTAGAGTCTATTCGGGTAGTGTGTGTGAATCGATCCAATTTTAGTAAGAATATTTGGAAATCAGATAAGAAACAGCCTAATTCGTTTTCCAAAATCTTCCATACAGCTTTTTCATTAATCATCATGCAGGTTGGACATTCTTCTGGCTTTATATTTCAAGTCTTTAAGAGACTCTTTTCTGCCAAGAATTCTTGGTAGCCACAGTGCATGCCCATGCGCATAGTTCATATTTCCTCCGTTCATCCTTGGAAAGATCCTAGAATCTTTTTGAAGCAATGTCGTTCGTTAGCCGCTCAAGGGTTTGATGTACATTTGTTAACGCCTGATTCCTTAGATGAGTTTCTTGACGGTGTTCAATTACATAGAGTTTGGAATCAGAATCCAGCTAAGCTTGATAAAAGTATATTAGGTAAGTTAATGCGACCTGCAATGCTATTTAAAATGGCACGAAGTTTAAAGCCGGATGTTATTCATTTTCATGATCCAGAGCTAATCCCTTGGGCATTGGTTCATCGAGCGATGGGGTATACTACAGTTTATGATGTTCATGAAGACAACAAAACGGTAATACGCCATAGAAATTATATACCAAGCTATTTAAAAAGTCTTTTGTCGTCTCTAGTAGGTTGGATAGAAGGACTCGCACATTCGGTAATGCCTACTGTTCTTGCAGAAGTGTATTATCAGCGTCGTTTTCCTAAAGGCGTTATCGTGGCCAATTATCACAATGTACAAATAACCCGGGATGTGGCCTCCCTAGAGCGGGGCCCAATAAATGCTAATGGAGAATCCCATGTATTATATACGGGAAATGTTGAAATTGAACGTGGTGTACTGCAGCACATAGAAGGGATAAGGCAGGCTTCAGAGGTTCACCTGCATCTTATTGGCCGAACATATACCCGCACATTTCAGAAAACTGCAGAGATACAAAAAGGAATAGAGGATCGAATTCACTGGGAGGGGATAGGCTCATATGTCCCATTTTCAACGATTTTGCAGCGTTATGCCGAACGAATTTGGTTAGCTGGACTGGTGGTTTTTCCTTATAGTGATCACTATCAGAATAAGCTGTTGACTAAATTTTTTGAATATATGGCGTTTGGTATTCCCATTATCTACACCGATTTTACACAGTGGAAAAACTTATTAGAACCACTAGAAGTGGGTATTGCTGTAAACCCTGAAAAGCCAGAGGAATTGGTATCGGCTATAGATCGCTTAAGAAAGGATCAAATACTTTGGCAGAATTATGCTAAGAACGCCCTACATCATTCTAAACAGTTTTCGTGGGAACACGAAGCAGTAAAATTAACTACTCTTTATAACGAGTTATCAGAACATCATGACGGAAAATAAGACGATAGATATATTGGACATTGTATTGGTACTGGTTCAAAAATGGAAGAAAGTGATCACCATAATGGGGGTGTTTACCCTTTTAGGTTTAGCTGTTGCCCTGCTTTGGCCAAAAAAATTCAAAACGGATGTGACCTACATCATTAATTCAGGTAATTCCATTAATTTTTCAAGTGGGGGTCTACTTAGTGGGCTTGCCAACCTATCGGTAAGTGGGGATAATGTAAGCTCGGATCAGACATTGGTTTTGTTACGTAGTAATCAGATTAAAGACAAAATGATTGAGAAGTTTAATTTGTTTGAAGTATACTCTTCTGATGTATTAGAGAACGTTCGGGAAAAATTCGATAACAACATCATGATTGAAGAAATGAGAGAAGGTGGAATTGGTTTTAATGCCATTATAGCCGTTTCATTCTCGGTAATCGATGAGTCGCCGGAACGCTCTTTTGAAATGACGAAGTACCTGTACAGTTTATTGGATTCAGTGGCCTTATCCATTAATAAAAAGAATATAGAGTCCAGTTATTTGATGCTCCAAAATCGGTTGGACCAAAATATATTGGAGATGGAACAAGCCGAAGATTCTTTGATTGCATTTCAGGAAGCAAATGGAATATTGCAAGTAGAAGAACAGGCTAGAGCCATGGTTGAAAATATTGCTGAAATCAAATCAGCCATGGTTGAAAAGGAAATGGAGAGGGCCCTTTTTAAGCAAACTTTAGGCGTGGAAAGTTCTCGGTATAAAACAGCGCAAGTAGCCTACGAAGAGCTTACTAGTTTATATGATGGATATTTAAACAAGGAAAGCAGCTTAGAGTCACAGGGCGATATTTTTAAATCTGTCAGTGAAATGCCACCGTTATTTGCCGAGTATTATCGCTTGTTTCGGGAAGTGGAAATACAACAGGAGATTTATAAGGTATTATATCCACAGTATGAGCAACAAAAGCTCAATTTCAATGAAATTAATTCTGGCTTGTCGTTAATTGATGAGCCTACGCTTCCCACCTATAAATTTTACCCAAAGCGGGCATTTATTGTGATTGCCTTTTTTCTTTTGGGCTTTATCGTATTGTTGCTTCGTTTATGGTACGAACATTGGGTCGCTCATATCCGAGAGACACAACCGGAGTTGTATGATAAATTACTAACTCTTCCGTTTGTTAAAGGCTAGATATTGGTCTGCCGAAGGTTGCATAGCTTATTATTTGTAGCCCCCTTAATTATGGGGGCCTACGCCTCTGGTTTGTTCTATTTGGCAGAGCAAAGTGTCATCCCTGTTACCTTATTTCAACTGGCGCTTATTGTTTCAATTGGAGGCTTCTTACTGCTTAAATTTTTGAGTGTTGATTCAAGTATTGAATTGTACGGGATGGAAAAATGGTACGCCTTATTTTTGGGACTCATTTTTTTATCTTGTATCTATACTCCTGAGCGTCAACAAGCGGTTTTTTATGCAGTTCGTTTTTCGGTGTTGTTAGGGATGACTTACTTGGTGTATAATTTCATTCAGCAACCAGAGCACCTTCGCATCGGAGTGTATGCCTTTATTGGTAGTGGAGTGGTAGTTGCGCTCATTAACCTGTATCAAATCTATGTGAATCCTGAAATTTTAGCCTTTAACTATTTGAAACAAGGTGTGCGAATCATCCGGTCTACTGGAGCTGAAAATGATCCTAATGTGTTTGCTAGTAATTTTTTTACACCCATTCTTATTTGTGTGGCTTGGATGGGGGTTACCACAAAGAAGTGGTTGCGGTTGGTATTATTCGGACTCGCTGGGATAATGCTTGCATCGGTTTTGCTTAGTTATTCTAGGTCCGCTTGGATTTCACTTTTTGTTGGTATTATGACCATACAATTGTTTCAGAGAAAGAATCCAATTCTTTTATACGGAACTATCGCATTGTTCATGGTTTTACTCATTAGTCCAACGGTTCAAAATCTGGTATTTTCTCTATGGGACCGAATCGTCGGAATTTTTGTAGGAGGGGGGGATGATTCTACAAAATTCAGAGTGGTACTAGCAATGGGGGCATTGACTATGATCGCCGATAGTTATTTGCTAGGAGTAGGCTTCCAAGGCTTCTCAACTTACTTTCAATATTTATACCCGCCACAAAAAACGCAATGGATATTTGAGCCGCATAACGACTTTTATATGGTTTTTGCGGAATTAGGTCTACTCGGTTTTATTTTGTTCATCGTGATCATGTACCTAATTTTTCGACAGGCTTTAGAAAGTATGCATTGGTTAAGGGATGTTTATGAAAATAGGGATATTCATGAAAACAAATGGATGCAGGCGGTAGGGGTAGGATTTTTGGCTAGCTTTATTTCCTATATAGTTTTTTCACAATTCATTAGTGGCTTAATGTTAAATAGCCTTTTTATGATCCTAGTGGCCTTAATTTTTAGCCTTTCTAAATTCACTATACAGTCGCGAATAGAGGGAGCGTAGTTTTTCAGTCAGTACACTTAAATCATATTCATTTACGATTCTTTTCCGAATTGATTCGGGTTTAAAACTATCTAAGCGACTATGTATACTCAAAATTGCTTTGCCCAAAGCGTCTGGGTTTCCAGCTTCGACTAGCTTTCCTGTGTGATGTGATCGTACCACTAGGTCATTTCCTCCGACTTTTGTAGCCACGATGGGAAGACCACATGAACTTGCTTCTAGTAAGGAAACATTGAAGCCTTCACTACGACTAGGTAGAATGAAAAAATCAGCTGCTTGATAGTACGTTTTGAGTTGGTCTGGCGAAACAGGCTCATGTAAAATCATGGGCAATTTGGGCTGGTTTTCTAGTCTTGCCTGTATAGAGTCGAGATACTCCCCCTTTTCTTGCATTCCAATCACATGAACCAACAGAGGTTGGCCCAGATTTAGTTCTTCAAATTTAAGATTTTTTTGGAGCTGACTAAGTGCATCAATCAGTATATCAATACCTTTTTCATGCCTGATATTAGCTACGCATAGTGCATGGGCTTGCTGGTCTTTCCAGTCTAATTGTTCCATAGCGCGTAGGCTTTCAAAGGCAGATGGCACCGTATAAACCTGAGTATCAATGAAGTTGTATATTACCTCGATTTTGTCCTCAAGTTCCGGTAATTCTTGCAAAATAGCAGCCTTCAATTGGGGACCGGAACATAAAATACGGTCCACTTTTTGGAGTGCATTAAATAATAAAGGCTTTAGTACAGGAAACAGTATACTCTTATACCAATCGCTCCCGTGAATAGTCAACAATATTGGATATCCAGCCTCTTTAAGAGCGGGAATGGCTAGGCCATCAGGATACAACCAATGAATGTGTAGTATATCAGGTTTTTCCAAAGCTAATTTCTGGAGAAGTGCTTTGGAAATATTCTTTTGGATAAAAAGAGGTTTTTTACGGTTGGGGAGAGAAGTGTAAAAAACACGCTCATCGGTGGGAGCCACTTGATGCAATGGAGAATGATTTGTATACCACCGTTGAGTACCAGGAACAGCTCGTGGTGTGGGTACCATGAGCCGCAGTTTCATATCTGGAATAGCTCGTATTGCTCTATATTGATCATACATAAATTTCCCTCGATGCTGATCATGTTCAGAGGGAAATAGATGCGTTATGAGCCCTATTTTTAGTGTCTCTTCAGTTTTAGTCATACCTAAATCTATCAACTTTGGCGATTAGTTTAGTCGCCGTACGGCTACATATGCAGTAATTACACTAGTAAGTGCCCCTACACCACTCATGATTAATTGGACTCTTCTATTCTTTAATGTTTCTATATTTATTTGATTCTGTAACCCTGAACGCGCATCCTGTAAAGGTATTCGGTCAACAAATATAATATCACCGGATTCAATACTTGTATTGTCAGGGTTATACCAACTTCTACTACCGGCTTTTATGATGAAAGTACGCTTCTTATCGGCTGCAATGGTCATACCGTTGGCTCTTTGAAGGTATCCATTAACACTTTGGCCTGCCTGATAGGCATAATAACCAGGATTGTTTACTTGCCCCATAATTCGAATACTTTGGTCATCTTTAGGGACGTAGATTCGATCTCCATCTTGAAGGGTAACGTCTGCTAGGGCTTGCTCATTGGTTAAGTCGATTGCCATACGATTGGCGGATAAAATTTCTTCCAATTCTAAGTAGTCAAAACCCTCTAAATACTGATCATAGCTTTTACTTAGAAGCGTTATATTGATATCGGTTACTGAAGAGACTCCCCGTTGATTGGCTGATTCTCGAATGAGGTAGGCTGCTGATGCTAGGGCATTTTTCTCTAAACCTCCAGCGATTTGCAACACTTCAGATAGCTTTGTTTCCCCATTCTCAATGGTATAAATACCAGGTATAGCAACCATACCCTCTATTTGTACATTACCTTTATTTCGGTTTGTTTTTTTGTAGGGTATAACCAATTGATCCCCACTTTCGAGTTTCTTTGTAAGATTGGTCGAGCTCAGAGAAAGTTCTTCCCGAATTTTTTCACCATTTTGTTCGTAAACGCGAATGAGTTGAGAGGAATCTGCCTGAGGGTGATATCCACCGGCTATTAATAACAATTTTTTGAACGTATCATCGCTTCGATAACTGCCCGTAAATGGGGTATTCACGGCTCCAGAAATACTAATAGTGGGTCGGTCAAATGAATGGTCTATAAATGTGACTTGATCGCCATCAGTAATATAGGGTGCAAATTTTTCTTGACCAGAGTTAAAATAAGCATATAAATCTACGTAATGTACGGAGCCATCTTTAGAACTCACTTTGATGTATCGCATATCGTATTTTTGGGCTAATTGCCTAAATCGAGAGTCTGCAATTTCACCCTCTTCGCTTTGTGTAGCCGAGAGCCGGTCAAAATTAATACCAGAAATAGTTTGACGGGTCGATATGATTTGTTGCTTATTCTCAACATTTACCAGAGGCGAAACAATCTCTTCTCCTATTTCAAAGCCGGAAATGAGGGCGTCATAGCGTGTACCGGCAGGTACCAAATAGCGACCAGGGTTGGGTATATTTCCTCCCACATGAATATTTACTGGTCTAGGTCGATCGAGGGTTAAAAATACTTCTGTATCTAAAACGTAGGTAGAAAAATGTTCTTTGACCTTAGTTTCAGCCTCAGTAAGTGTGAGTCCCTTTAGGTTTATTTTTCCAGCAATAGGAGTTACAATATCCCCTAAAGCGTTAACCAATACTGCCCTATAGCTGAATTCAGTAAGTCCTATACCCTGTAAGCTAATAACATCATAAGGACCTAATTCGTAGGTATTAGGATTTAAAAAATTATCGAGGGGAGTTGCATTGACCGCAAGTTGAAGTCCTGCTTCATCTACGTAGTAATTATTGGTGTACTCACTTCCGTAGCTGGTGCGATTTCTATCACTATTATTTTGAGCATGTGTAGCGCTGGAGAAAAGAACAGCACCTAAGAGGTATACTGAAGCTAATTGCCAAAAAAAGGTAAGCCTAGGAAATTGAATAGAAGATAAATGCATAAAGATTTTTTTCAGTAATAATTATGTTTAATATACGATTTAGATAGACGTGCATACAATTAAAATCGCGAGAAGATAATACCTACAATGACCAATGCGGAGCCCGTATATTGTTGTATAGTTAGGGCTTCTTGTAATAATACAACCCCAAATATCAAACCAAGTACAGGGACTAAATTTTGGTATGCGGCAGTTCGTACCGCTCCAATCTTAGATACACTATGGTTCCAAATTAAGTAGGCGAGCCCTATAGAAAGCAGGCCACTATAAAAGATTCCTCCCCATCCTTTAAGTGAAATTCCTGTCCAATTAACATGTAATAAATTGGGTAAGCCAATGATCAATAAAAAAACCATCCCGACGATGGACATAACGCCTGTAAATTGTGTACTAGGATATTTTTTAAGAAAACGCTTGGCTAAAATAGTGTATACACCCCAGGATATAGCGGCACATAGAATAATCATATCGCCTAAAAATGTCTTTGAAGCAATTGATATACCTGCTTTAGATCCTGTAACAATGAGTATAATACCGGTGAAAGCTAGCCCAATTCCAATGGACTTATAGCGAGTTAGTTTTTCATCTGTGAATAAGTGAGATAACAGAGCTACCCAAACCGGTATAGTGCCTAGGATAACCGCAGCATTGGCCGAATATGTATAGTCTATGCCAATTATAAAAAACAGTTGATAAAGTACATTACCCACTAAGGCGATACCTATTAGGGGCCAAAAATCTTCCCGATCAACCTTTAGGGAATACCCTCTGGCTCGCGCGGTGTAGGCAAGTAACCCAGCTGCTAGAATATAACGCAAGGCGTTGAAACTTAGAGAATCGATTTCTTGAAGGCTTACCTTGACCACACTGAAATTCAATGCCCAGATGATGGCGATTAAAATGAGTAGTACATCAGGGATATATTTTTTCAGCATCATAGTTGACTCATTCAAATGATTATGTGGGGGTAGGTTATGTAGTCAAATTGTTCAACAAGTGCACTACATTCGTGATGAACTAATCTCATAGTATAAACGAATGAAATAAAGGCCGCGTAAGTTCTGTTATTAATTGTTGAGTTCAAAAAAAACCTAAAAAATATTATTTGACCTGTTTTAGAAAGTCCGTATTTTTGAATCTAGGTCATTTATTGACTCGCGTTCATTTATAGGCTAGGTAGCACAGTTACTCACTCACTATTGTTGATCTATTAGCTGTATATACACAGCAATTAAATTTATTCAAAAATCTATACCTGTATTAATGAAACCAATGAATGATCTTTTAATAATCCTGTTTATCATTCATCTTCCCTATGGGCGTTGCAGAACGTAAAATTCGAGAGAAAGAGCGAAAGCGTAGTACTATGCTAGATGCTGCCGAGTCTATTCTATTAGAGAAGGGTCTGGATCATTTAAGCATGGAAGATGTTGCGGGAAAAGCAGAGGTAAGCAAAGGGTCGCTATATCAATACTTCCAGAATAAAAACGATTTGGTGTTGGGTATCTGTTATCGGGCCACTCATCTTCTCAATGAATCATTTAAGGAAGTACTCGAATCCAATCGCAGTGGACTTATGCTCGTTCGTGAGTTGGGTGAACGATATTTGAATTACGTAAAAGATCATCCGCAGTATTACAGTTCAATGAAATTTTTGGATAATCTTCATTCGTCTGGAGTTGGTGGAGAAAGTGATTATTTAGAACTCTGTACCCAAAATAGACAAGAGGGTTTCCGTTTAATGGTTGAGGCTATACAACGAGGTATTGACGATGGATCAATTAAAAACGATTTTCCCGCCGAACAGCTCGCTCTTCTATTTTGGTCAACTTCCCATGGTGTGGTAACAATCAGCTATATGCATCAAAATTATGAACACTTTAAGCTATTAGAACGTATAGGAATGCAAGAGAATGAACTTTTTAATGCGTATATGCACATACTCGGTTGTGGCATAGCCGCTAATACCTAAAGAATGCAAAGCTTTGCTAAACTACCTTGACAGGAAAACAGATTTTTCTTTTATGAACTCTATTAAACAAATATTTACGTTAACAATGACTCCAAAAATCTCACGGCTAACTATATCAACTTTGTTTCTGCTAATATGGTTTGTTTCCAGCAGTTCGATTAACGCCCAGGTTGATACGCTTACTGTCTATAAAAATTTTAATGATACCCAGTGGGACCTTCAGGATGTATTAACCATAGCTTTAGCGAACAATCCAGATTTGAGTAGAGCAACCTTGTCAGTCGAAGATGCCGAGCGGTTGGTATTTATTGCCTATTCTAATTTAGTTCCGGATATCTCTACTTCCATGAATTACACGCGTAACGTAGAGATTCCTGTAAATTTCATTCCTGAATCGGTATTCGATCCAAATGGTGACCCTAATAAATTGGTGCCTATTGCTTTTGGAACGGATAATAATTGGCAGGGAGGGTTTACTGTAGAGCAAAATATTTTTCAAGGGCCTGCACTGGTTGGAGTTAGTACAGCTACTGTTTTTCGAGCGGTACAAACTGAGAACTATCGAGTTACAGCACAAAATGTGGTTACACAGGCTCGGCAAGCATACTACCGTGTACTTATTTCTCAAGAAGTTGCTCGTTTACAAGCTGCTCAAATTAATCGATTAGAGGAAAATCTATCTCAAAACAAAAAAAGAGCGGAATTAGGCTTGTTGGACGACTATGATGCTTTGCGACTGGAAGTCCAATTAAGTAATCTTCGGCCATCTTTAATTCAGGCCGAATATGATATAGCCGAAGCCAAGCGAGTATTGGCATTGATCATGGGAATTCCTGTTCAATTGGAGTATGGGGTAAAAGGTGATTTGAACCAATTTGATATTTACAGTGAGCAAGCAGTTAGCCAAGAAAATTTGGGAATTAAAGAAGTAGATCGGATGACCCAGTTACCAAGCCAACAAAAAGGGCATGGGCTAGGTCTTGATCAACAAAGAGGTGATTTACGGCTTTTACAGGCCTCTATAGACCTAAAAGAGAAGGAAATTCAGGCAGAGAAAGCCCGTTTTTTTCCTGTCATTACTGCAAACTATAATTTACAATGGTCTGCAGCAGAACCAGATTCACCTACCTTTTTTGAGAACAGTGCCCGATTTCAGACCATTAGTTTGCGGGTAAATATGCCTTTATTTTCTGGCTGGGAGCGAATGTCCAATCTGCAGAGGGTCCAAATTTCGAAAAAGGATTTGGTTCTCCAACAATTACAGGCTCAGGAGAATGCTTCTCATCAGGTACAAACCGCAATGGAACAAGTACATGAATCTTTTGAAATCGCTCAAGCTAGAAAAGAAGCGGTAGCGCAAGCAAGCGAGGGCTACAATAGAGCTCAAATTCGTTTAGATAACGGCCTAGGATCAACAGCCGAATTAACAGAAGCGTTATTGCAGGTTAAGGAAGCCGAACTAAATTATGCCCAGACCGTGTTTAGTTACTTGACAGCAAAAGCTAACTACGATCTAGCTGTTGGTAGAGTTCCACTTGTAGACTAATTCATTTTATAGGTCCTTAGAATATATAAAATATGTACCCTAGCCATTATTAATTCAGACTTTATGAACAAGCGTCACACAAATATTAGAAACAAAATCACTTGTAAACAACCCATGAACTCATCTCTCAGAACCCCTATCATGAATGAATTTCGATTCCCAAATCCATCAAACCGATGGAGTATGTTACTTTTATTACTGCTATTCTCTGTAAGTCTCCAAAATTGTTCTACCAGTGAAATGGAAAATTCCGAACCAGAAGAGCTTATTAAAATGGTGAATGTGGAAACTGAAGTACTTAGTCCTGAGCCGTTTAACAGCTTTCTACGTTTAGTTGGTACAGTTGAAACCTCAGACGATGTGCAGCTTTCTGCAGAAGTAAGTGGTAGAGTGTTAACACATGTGGTGAGAGAAGGGCAACGAGTTCGCAAAGGGCAGACCATTCTGCGAATCGACGATGCCAAATTAAGCCAAGAAGTAGCCCGGTTAGAGGCAATGGTCGCACAATCTGAGACGACCTGGAATCGTGTTCAAACGCTTTATGAGGAAGAAAATATTGGATCTGAAATTGATTACTTGACCACCAAGTACGCATTTGATCAAAATAAGTCGGCCCTTGCTTCATTGCTGGTAGATCTGGAGAATACCGAGATCATTGCTCCTTTTAATGGGGTAGTTGAAACAATTTTTGTAGAAGAGGGGGAGATGGTTGCCCCAGGAATGCCTGCTATACGTTTAATTGGGGCAGAACAATTTGTTATATCTGCAGGAGTACCAGCTAGGTATGCTAATGTAGTTGAGTTAGGCGATAGAGTCGATGTATGGTTTGATACACAAGTGCAAGATACCTTGGCGGGAACTATTGTGTATGTAGCGAATAGCATTGATCCTTCTAATCGAACTTTTAAAATAGATATTCGTCTTCCTAGTGGTCAGAGTTACTACAAAGTGGATATGATAGCTAATTTACGACTCAATACACTGAGTTTAGACCAAGCGGTTGTGGTAAGTGAAGAGTTCGTGTATTCAAAAGATGACGGTTATGTTATGTATGTCAAGGGTACCAATTCAGAAGGAAAAGACATTGCACGCGAACGAAAAGTGGAATTAGGCCCATCGTTTAAAACTGAAGTGGTTATTAATCAAGGCTTGGTACCCGGTGACGAAATCATCACCATTGGCTCGGCTTTTTTAAATGAAGGGGTGCGAATTAATGTGGTTAATTCGACGGGTCCCGTACTTGCATTCGACTAATAAAAACTATTCAAGTAAGGATTATGTCTACGACAAATACAGGTAACAGAAAAGAATTTTGGCTGTCCACTTTTGCCATTAATAACAGAATAAGCGTAATGGTATTGGTGGCTCTAGTGGCCATTATGGGAATAATTTCCTATCTAACCATTCCCAAAGAATCATTCCCTAACATAACGGTACCCAATATTTTTGTAGTCACGCTTTATCCTGGTGTATCACCAGAGGATATGGAGAGCCTAGTGACACGAAAATTAGAGGATGAATTAGGGAATATTTCTGAAATCAAAGAAATGACCTCTACCTCGACGGAAGGTTATTCCAGTGTGGTTTTAGAATTTGATACGGGAATTGATATTGAAGAGGCCCTTCAAAAGGTACGTGAGAAGGTAGATCTAGCAAAAGCAGAGCTTCCTGAAGATGCCGAGGAAACCTTGGTTCAGGAGGTGAATTTGAGTGAGTTTCCCATTATGCAAATAAACTTATCGGGAGATTACGACTTAGAAATTCTGAAAGATATAGCAGAGGACCTGCAAGATAAAATCGAAGCAATCCCGACGGTTTTAGGGGTAGATCTTACAGGTGGGTTAGAACGAGAAGTACAGGTTGATGTAGACTTAGCCAAATTAAAATATTATAACCTTAGCTTTGGTGACATAATTGGTGCGATTAGTGCTGAAAATGTTACCATCCCTGGTGGAGATATATCGGTAGGAACTAAGAGTTTTTTGTTGCGTGTCCCAGGTCAATATCAAGAGACAGCTCCAATTGAGGATGTGGTGTTAAAGGTGAACGAGGGCAAACCAACTTATCTTCGAGATATTGCCAACGTGACCTTTGGATTTAAAGAGAGAGAAACCTACTCAACCTTGGATGAATCTCCAGTAATTACCTTAGGTGTAAAAAAACGTACGGGTGAAAATATATTAGAAACTTATGATCGGGTAAGTGCCATTTTAGATGACGCTTTACCTTCCTTGCCCCCTACAACCACCTACAAAATTACCAATGATCAAAGCAAAGATGTGAAGAATATGGTAAACAGTTTGGAAAATAATATCATTTCTGGACTTATTTTGGTTATTGGAGTTCTACTTTTTTTCTTAGGAGTTCGTAATGCATCCTTTGTCGGTATATCCATTCCGCTTTCTATGTTTTTGTCGTTCATAATTCTAAGTGCACTCGGCATAACCATGAACATGATTGTTTTATTTTCTTTGATATTAGCTTTAGGAATGTTGGTGGATAATGCAATCGTAGTTGTAGAGAACATTTATCGATATCTCGAAGAAGGGTATGATAATTTTGAATCCGCAAAAAAAGGGACAGGAGAGGTTGCTGGACCAATTATTGCAGGAACAGCCACCACACTTGCGGCTTTTTTCCCTATGATTTTTTGGCCTGGTACGGTGGGCGAGTTTATGGGGTACTTACCAAAAACACTAATCATTACCCTGAGTAGTTCTTTATTTGTAGGGCTAATTATTAACCCGGTGATATGTGCATTGTTTATGACTATTGATGGTGATACCAACAAAGCACATTTGACCAAACGTGGTAAATACATACTTTATTTTTTGTTGGCTTTGGTGCTACTAGTTTTGGTACTAAGTAGTTTTGTTACATGGACTATGCTCATCGTATTAGGGGTATTGTTATGGTTACTAAATAAATATGTTTTAGCTCCTACTGGCAAATGGTGGCAAGCAGAAGGTTTGAATGTATTCATAGGCACCTATGAAAATTCCCTTGTGTGGGCTCTAAATAACCGTCTAAAGACGGTTGGAATTGCTTTTTTTGCGCTTATCATGAGCTTTATTGTCTTAGGAGTATTCAATCCTGGAACAGAATTTTTTCCAGAAGACATACCTCCGAGGGATGTCTATGTTCAAATTCAAACCCCCGTTGGCTCTGATGTAGAGTTTACCCGATCTATTGTTGATAAGGTTGCCGAACGAGTGAAAAATATCCCACAGGCGAGTGATATTAATACCATATTGGCGGTTTCAGGTGCTGCTATATCAAGTGACCCTGCTGGTGGGGGTGGTAATTCTACTCATAAAGGAACGGTAGCCATAAATTTTGTCGACTACGAACTTCGTGAGGGAGATATCTTTGAGGCGATGGAGTATATGCGAAATGATCTTAATGGAGTTATAGCAGGGGCTAAAATTACGGTAGAAAAACCTGAGGATGGCCCCCCAACAGGCCCCCCTGTTAATTTAGAAATTTCTGGTCCCGATATGGCGGAATTGACGAGAATATCTAATGATGTGTTAAGCGCCTTGGAAGCCGATTCAATTTTTGCAAAAATGGATGGTTTAGAAACAGATCTACCGGATTCTCGACCAGAAATACGAGTGGAAGTAGATCGGGAAAAAGCAGGTCTATATGAACTGAACACCAATATGATTGGGATGACGGTTCGGCAAGCAATAAATGGAGTTGAAGCTTCAAAATTTAGGGATGGGAAAGAAGAATACGAGATTGTAGTACGCCTAGCAAAGGAATATCGCGACGATTTAAGCACCTTATCGGATTTGACGGTATTTCATGAAGGTGTTCAAATACCTCTTTCTGAAGTAGCTTCCTGGGAGATTAGTGACGGCTTCGGTGGAATACGGCACAAAGAATCTGAGCGAGTAATAACGGTGAGTGCCGATGTCCGTTCTGGCTATCAATCCAACGCGGTCTTAGCAGAAGCTCAGCAAGTACTGGCTACTTATTTAAACGGTTTACCGCCAGGATATAATTACGAGTGGACGGGTCAGCAGCAGGAACAAGACGAATCGTTTGCTTTTTTAGGTAGAGCCTTTTTGATTGCTGTCTTCTTAATTGCATTCATCTTAGTTTCTCAATTCAATTCCATAGTAAAACCGGTTATTATTCTTAGTTCCGTAGTTATGTCGACAGCAGGAGTTTTTTACGGGTTGGTAACCTTTCAGATGGCTTTTGGACTTATGGCCTTTTTGGGGCTTATTTCTTTAGCTGGGGTAGTAGTAAACAACGCTATTGTACTTATCGACTATGTGGATATTTTACGAACTAGGGACGGTCTTGATTTACGCTTAGCCTTGGTACAGGCAGGTAAAGTACGTTTTCGACCTGTAATTTTAACGGCTATAACCACGACCTTGGGTTTAGTTCCACTAGCAGTTGGATTTAACTTTGATTTTATCACACTGGTTAATAACCCCCTCGAATTTTTTACACATTTAGGAGAATATATTTATTGGGGGGGTGAACAGGCAGCTTGGTGGGGGCCAATGGCTATAGCAGTAATTGTAGGACTGTTATTTTCTACTTTCCTTACTCTAATATTAGTGCCTGTGCTATACAGTGTTATTGAGCGAGGTAAACAATCTCTGCAGCAACTATTTTTTGCTCGCAAAGAAAGCACACCTATAACGGAATAAATTATTGGCGTATGATTCAACGTATTCAAACAGTCTACTTAATAAGTAGTATTATATTAAATGGATCCATGTTTGCTACTGCACTCTTTAAAAGAGCAGTAGAAGGGCCGCAGGATTGGATATGGATTGGGCTTGTAGGTGTTGCGGCACTTTCTGTGGTAATTAGCTTATGGGCGATTTTTCAATATTCGAATCGAACACAGCAGATGAAAACCATTCGGATAGCCCAATTATTCCAAATTATGTTAGTGGGTGGTTCCTTTGGGATTCTCTTTTCACTTGGTGGAATAGGCATCTATTTATGGGACGAAGCAATTGGTGTTGGTCTGGTTATTACTGCATTCGGTGTGCAGCTTTTAGCTGTTCGTGGGGTTCGTAAAGATGAAGAACTTGTTAAATCTATGGACCGGCTGCGTTAATCTAAATAGTAATGCAGTCTAAATAAATGCATAGCGGTAACCCCACACAAGAGATCCCCATATGGAGAGTAATCCTGATCATGGGAATAGGACTCTCGGCAATTGGCTTTTCTCCTGTACTAGTTCGATTTGCTTCGGATAGTTCACCTTTCTTGTTAGCGGTCGTACGAACCCTTACCGCTTATATCGTTTTGTCACCCTTTTATTTTTGGTATAGAAGGAAAACGTTTAGGGATACACAAGGCTCATCCATTGAAATAAAGGGTGTGCAAAGCGAAGTATCTAAACAATTTTGGTGGATGGCACTAGCTGGCGCTAGCTTAGGCCTTCATTTGATTGCATGGATTAGTTCTATCTATTTTACCTCTATAGCCTCATCTTCTATTTTAGTAACCATCCATCCGATACTGCTCATTTTAGTTGAAAGAATAGCGTTTAAGTATCGATTTCAATGGACTGTTTGGGTAGGTGTGTTCATTGCGTTTATTGGGTCCATTATTTTAGGCTTTAGTGATCAAGCTGCCGAGGGTATGTATCCAAATCCTGTATTAGGGAATACCCTTGCTGTGCTAGCGGCCATAATATTTGCGGTATACTTTTTAGTTGGCAATCGTATTCGGCAACAAACTAGCTGGATAGAGTATGTAGTACCTGTATATGGTTGGGCGGCTGCAACCGCGTTTATCGTTTTATTAGCCTTGTATAGTGCGGCGCATTGGGGATGGATTAATGCATCCGACTCTGTACTTTTGAAAGGAATCGTAGCTTCGGTTAGTGGGGAGAGCTTAGGGCTAAGGGAGCTCTTAAATCCTTCCTTGTTATGGGTGGGAGTGGCTTTAGCGTTAGGTCCTCAAATTATTGGGCATGGCATTCTGAATTACGCGGTTAAGTTTGTTTCACCAACCTTACTATCGACGCTCATTCTTTTTGAACCTGTATTATCATCGGTAGTAGCTTTCATTATTTTTGGAGAAATACCTCTGTTTTGGTCCTTGATTGGAATGGGGGTCATATTCCTAGGGATCCTCTTAACATGGGTTAAAAAGTCCCGATAATCAAGCTATAGAGGGTCTTTAAGCCTCGATAAAGCCATTAAGAAGTATCATTAAAAAATATTCAGTATATTTATCAATGTCTTAGGAGTAAAACAATAATTTACCTCCTGCCAAGACTAAAAAGAATGTCATCTATTCTTACCATATCGAAACGCTATAAACAGACTTTATACTTGGGTTTGGGCTCATTTCTTTTATTCTCTTGTAGTGGCGAGATAGAAGATCATAAAGCTGTTGAATCCATATCAATTGAGTTATCAGCCCCAATATCTAGAGATTTTGATCAGATAAAAAAAGAAGGGGTTCTAAGAATGATCACTCGTTATAGTTCGGGGAGTTATTTTTTAGATCATGGTATTCAGGCTGGTTTTGAATATGAGTTTGTTCAGGCTTTTGCCAAATCTCACGGTCTTAGCGTTGAAGTCATAATACCTGCGCCCAACCAATCACCAATTGAATTGTTGAATTATGGGAAGGGAGATATCATTGCGGATAATCTAACGATAAGCGAAGAACGCTCGAAATGGCTTCGTTTTTCGCGCTCATATAATAAAGTAAATCAGGTGGTTGTTGTATCCTCGGCATTAGGGTATACTCCCTATCAGGTTAATGATCTAGAAGGTATTCCTATAACTGTCCAAAAAAATAGCTCCTACTATCCCGTATTGCTACGATTAATGGACATGGGATGGAATTTGGAACTCAATGTCATAGAAGAAGAGCGTTCCACTGAAAGTATCCTTATGGACTTAGCCCGGGGAGAAGTTCTAGCTACGGTTGCGGATGATCATATATTACAGGCGTCAAAAAAGTATATGCGCGGATTGATAGAAGGCCCAGTTCTTACCCGAAATGATGATATTGCCTGGGCAGTACGTACCAATACGCCAATATTAGAAAAAGAGGTAAATTCCTTTCTATCCCAACATATGTGGATTGATGAAAATGGAACTCCCAAGCGTAGTGAGTTTCTTAATGTACTACGAAAAAAATATTTCGAAGGAAGTCGGCAAATGGCTGATTACTTTAATCCCGTTAAAGATCAGCAAAAAATGGGTGCACTATCTCCTTATGACAGTTTAATGCAACAAGTATCCTTAGAATTTGGACTGGATTGGGTTATGCTTACTGCGGTGGCTGCTCAAGAGTCTAAATTTGATCCTGCGGTGGTGAGTTGGGCAGGTGCTGTTGGCATTATGCAGGTAATCCCTAAATATTCAGAACAAACCGCAGATTCGCTATTTATTCCTGAAATAAATATTCGAGAAGGAGCCCGTATTTTATCCGAGCATATACAGCATTATTCTTATATGGATTCATTGGAAAGCTGGTCGTTTGCTTTGGCTACCTATAACGCCGGAGCTGGACACATAGCCGATGCCCGAAGAATTGCAATGGATCACAATAAAGATCCTAATAAGTGGGCAGATGTATCACCATCTTTGTTAAAAAAGATGGAGCCAAAGTATTTTGAACAAACTCGTCACGGATATGCCAGAGGAATTGAGACGGTTCAATACGTTCAAAATATTTTAAATAGATATAATACCTATAAGGCAATTATTGTGTTAAGTCAGGAATCTAGGCCTGAACCCAAAGGAATTTTAGGATTCAATAACTTAAAAGTAGCTGGTTAACCATCTATTCTTTCTTGACCACAATTAGGGTTAGGTCATCAAATCGCATATGATTTGAGAATTCGTTGACCTCGGATATGATGGCATTTTTTATTTCTTCCGCTGTTTTATCTAAGTGCCTCAAGACAACTTTTTTTAGCCGATTAAGACTGTATTCCTCCTCAGTTGTAGGGTGCATGGCCTCGGTCACTCCATCTGTATAGAAAATTACTACATCATTGGCCTCTAAGGTAAAATATGAAACCGTATAGGGGGCTAATGTAGGTAGAACGCCTAAGAGCAAACCTCCTTCATTCAATTCGATTTGTTCAACTTGTGCGTTAAATTCATTCATCGGGTCACTTGTACTTCTACGAAAAACAATGGGATGGTCATGACCAGCATTCACAAACTTGAGGGTTTTACCGTCAGCTTCAATTTTAGTCCAAAAGAAGGTAATGAACTTATCTGCTGGGATATTTGTGTATATAAAATCGTTTATGATCCCTGTAGCAGCTTCGAGAGTGGTCTCCTGCAAGGTTAAGGCGTGAATCATAGCTTGCAAATTAGCCATGAGTAAAGCCGCTGGAACACCCTTACCTGTAACATCGGCTATACTTAATAGATGTCCTCCATCATTCAACCGGAATAAATCAAAATAGTCGCCACCTATTTGCTTTGAGGGAATATTTATGGCTGCTATATCCAAACCTTCTATAAAGGGTAATTTTTTTGGTAGTAAGCCCTCCTGAATGGTTCGAGCTAGCTCTAATTCTTTTTGAAATTGTTGATTGAGTAGTTGTTCTTGCAATAATTGAATTCGTTTAATATTAAGAACAACTAGATTGGCCAATGATAGAACAAAATCAAGCTCATCAACAGCTAGGGCCTGTCCTGTACTTTTGTTACCTATGCCTATAACACCTAAAGTCTCTCCTTGAGATTCAACGGGCAATACATAATGAATTTTTTGTTGGGTTAAATAGGTAGCCCAAGCTTCTAGTTCATCTGTTGAGGAGCTATCAACTCCAAAATCAGCCATAGTCTCGACTGCCATTACTCTAGGTATGTCAAAAAGTACCAACGGATTATGTTCCAGGACTTTTATTTGAAGTCCAGATTGAACCAACGCTCTTGCCTGCCCCCCTTCTTTGAATAAAAATAGAAAGCGATTTACGAAAAGTTGACCTAATAGAGCAAACTTCATGGTCCGACTTAACTCATCAATCGACTGCATTTGGTTAAAGTCCTTACTTAATTCAAAAAGCGAATCTAAATCATGAACTTTTCTGTCGAGCCGTCGGTTTATTTTTTTTAATTCTTCAAACATTCTTGAGCTAGAAAGTGTAGCTGAGGTAATGAGGCATAAATTTTCAATGAAATCCTGTTCCTGGGTCGTAATAGCCTCAGATCTAAAGGTGGGTTCAATACAAAGAAACCCGATATGGTGGGTAGATGTTCTCAAGTGAAACATCACAGCATCCTTTGAGAGCTCTAGCCCCTCAAAAAGTTCAGGGAGTTCTCTGGAGTGGTAGACCCCCTTTTTTAAGCTCCCGATTTCGGGCTCATGGTTAAGCATTTGACCTTCAAGATGGGAAAAACGACCTTTTCCTTTTGAGATGACATAACGGTCTTCACCTGGCCCGTGTACAATGATACAGGCACTACTTACTCTTAATTTCCCAAGGCTGATCAGAAGTAAGTTGTTTAAAATGAATTCTGGATCTTGAGACTCAATTAAATCCCGGCCAGTCTCTAAGAGCGTACGTTGTTCAAAATGCCCTAATTGAATGGCTCGATCATTTGAACTAGATCCATTCATTTGTTAGATCCGTTTTCTCATCAATATGGTATTGGTTTTACCGGCGCTAGAATATTCCACCGAATCCATAAGTTTGTTAATTAAATAAACACCCATGCCACCACGTTGTTTATTTTTAATTCTTTTTAGAAGATCCGGGGGTTGATATTCATCCGCATTAAAATGAATACCAGTATCGCTAAGTCGTACCCATAATGTATCTTTAGAGGTTCCTAATTCTATTTTTACATTATGATTGGGATCGTTATTGTAGGCGTGTTTTATAATGTTGGTATAAGCTTCGTCAACCGCTAAAATGATTTCGTCTAAATAGTTTTTATTCACATCAAATTGTTGAACAAATTTTTGAACAAAGTTGCGTACTTCTCGCAAATGCTCAGTAGAGGAGGATACATTAATACTTTGCGATGTTGAAGCTTTCAAGATACTAAATCGGACTACTTTTGGGTTTTGAAACTGCTAAGTGCCTCAGATTCATCTCTATGAATATCATACAAACTAGGGAAACCCAATAAGTCAAAGACATGATAGACACCATCGGTCATATTTGATAGTTTAATATCCCCGCCAAGATTTCGAATGTCTTCAATGTAGGCCATGAACACACCCAGTCCAGCACTCGCTATATACTCTAAGTTCGAACAGTTTACTATTATGTGGTAAGCCTCTGTTTCAATTAAGGTTTTAAACTGCTGTTCAAGCTGGAAGGCATTATGAGCATCCAGTTCTCCATTTATTTCAAGAATCGCAATATGCTCTTCTTGGCGTTTGGTAATCGTAAAGTGTTTCATCATAACTAGTGAGTCAGCGTATTCAGGACGATAGGATATTATGGCAAGTCAGTACGTATAAGGAACGTATACGTATAATATAGATAAGTTGATCCAAAAAAATAGGGCATTACATCATTCCGATATAATGCCCTGACTATTCATCAAGAGAGACGCTACTTGAGCGTTGACTCAATTAACTAATTGCTTGCGAGATAAGCAACTAAAATATTTTTTTCATATTAACTAGCCATTTTACGCATTAGATGCGATCAAACAGTCAATAGATATGCTATCCAAAGTTTAGTTTCGAGTGGTTACCCAGTAACTCAGACCCATTTCATCGCCAAAGTTTTGGGCGTCTTGCATAGTTGGGAAATAACCAATGCGAACTCGAAACCAAACATCGCCACTAGTTTCATCGCCGCCTTGGACAACATATGCTGCCGAAACTCTTCTCGACCATCGATCAGCTATTAGATTTGCTTTTACTTCTGAGCGCCATGCGCCGGTTTGAAGCACATAGGTGCCATTTTCATCGAATATATAGGCCGTTTTAGCTGCTTCTTGAGCTAATTGGGCTGCTTCTACTGCAGCTAAACTATCTTCCACGGCTTGCATCCGTGCTTCAAGTGCGGCTTGTTCAGCTACACGAAGAGAATCTATTCGTGCTTGTTCTCTGGCCATACGATCTGCTTCGGATTCACCGCAAGAGAATCCAATAATGGTAAATGCCATTAGAAACAGTAATAGAGATGCTTTTTTCATGAGTGTACTAATTTATTTGGGGTTTTTGTCGCTATTAGAATAGAAACGTAATTCTGTTTTTCTTTAGTTAGTTTGTACTGTAAAATAAAAAAAGAACTTCTGTATTCTAAATGTTTATAGAATTCCTTTTATTAAGCGCAGAAATAAACATAATAAAGTATACACATATGAGCGGATTTGAGACCATTGATATTATTGTTTTTGTAGCCTACATCATGTTGATTGTAGGAATTGGACTTTGGGTTTCTAGAGATAAGGACGGGCGCCAAAAAAATGCAGAAGATTACTTTTTAGCCGGTAAATCGCTCCCATGGTGGGCGATAGGGGCGTCATTAATCGCGGCAAACATCTCGGCGGAACAAATTATTGGTATGTCTGGCTCAGGCTTTGCGGTAGGTCTTGCCATTGCTACCTATGAGTGGATGGCCGCCATTACCCTCTTAATTGTGGGAAAGTTTCTCCTTCCTATTTTTATAGAGAAAAAATTATATACCATACCAGAATTTGTTGAGCAGCGATTTAATACCACCCTGAAAACCATTTTGGCAGTATTTTGGATTGCCTTATTTGTGTTTGTAAACCTGACTACGGTTATTTTCTTGGGTGCAAAAGCGTTGGATACCATTTTCGGGGTAGGTGATGGGAGTCTAATTTGGGTCTCTCTCATTGGTTTGGCATTAATTGCAGCAGCCTACTCTATTTATGGTGGATTATCTGCTGTAGCCTGGACCGATGTTGTACAAGTCGTATTGTTGGTCTTAGGCGGTCTTGTAACAACCTTCATAGCTTTGGATCAAGTTACACCAGACGGTGGTGTGTTACGCGGAATTAACCATATCTATGATGTAGCCGGAGATAAATTTCATATGATTTTGGATCGAGATAATCCGGAGTTTAATAACCTCCCAGGAATTGCAGTGCTGGTAGGCGGGATGTGGGTGGCGAACTTATATTATTGGGGATTTAACCAATACATTATCCAGAGGACACTAGCCGCTAAGTCTCTAGAAGAGTCTCAAAAAGGGATTGTTTTTGCAGCATTTTTAAAGCTCATCATTCCTTTGATTGTCGTTATTCCTGGAATTGTTGCCTATGTGATGTTTTCCCAGCCTGAGGGAACCAATACGATTCCTGGAGTAGTAGAAGCCTTTACTAAAGCAGATGGTGGACTTGATAACGATAAGGCATACCCTTGGTTAATTAGTGAATTTGTGATGCCTGGATTTAAAGGTTTGGTGGTAGCAGCACTTGCAGCCGCTATTGTCTCTTCTTTAGCTTCCATGCTTAATTCGGTAGCCACTATCTTTACTATGGATATTTACAAACCCTATTTCAATAGAGCAGCTACAGATAAACAAACCGTAACAGTGGGTCGCTTAACAGCTATTGTAGCCTTGATTATTGCAGTTCTAGTTGCACCTCAATTAAGCAACATTCCTCAGATGTTTCAATATATTCAAGAATATACTGGCTTAGTGAGTCCAGGGATCTTAGCCGTCTTTATCATGGGGCTTTTCTGGAAAAAAACTACTACCAAAGCCGCTATTTATGGGGTGCTTTCATCCATTGTGATTGCATTATTATTAAAGGTACCGTCGTTGGAACTACCGTTTTTAACTCAAATGTATTACACCTTGATCCTTACCATTGTTGTAATTGCAGGTGTTTCTTTGACAACCAATCCAAATGATGATGACCCGAAAGCTATTATTACCACTTCGGAAACTTTCAAAACAAGTCGATCCTTTAATATAGGTGCGTATACCGTGCTAATTATTACGGCTGTTCTTTACGCTATCTTCTGGTAGGATTTACCGCTACAGCTACTCAAAGCATATCGTTTAACCGTTCACCTTTTCCATCATTTGATGGAAGAGGTGGAATTGGTTTCGAGCTCGTACCAAGTTGTGTTCTGGATAGTTGGAAGAGTAATAACGATTACCGTCTAGAAAATCGGTATAAAATCGGAGACCCATGATAAAGGTCATATAAGGGCCAGCAAAGGAGATATAGCGCTGTTCATCCTGGTTTAGCATTGAATCGACTTCGGCTAAAAAAGCCTCTCTATACTGCTGATGATACTCCCAATGTATGCGAACTTGGGCTAGGTCTGGTTCATCTTCTTTAGACGATGTCGAAATACTACGTAGGCCATCGCCTAAATCAAATAACAAGGATCCGGGCATCACGGTATCTAGATCAAGTATGACAGCGGGTTCATTTTCTGGGTGAAGGAGCAGGTTATTCAGCTTGGCATCATTATGTGATAATCGATTAAAACGTTGGCCCTTATCGCTGGTAAGAGCATTTTCCATGCCCATAAGCGAAGGGAGGTATTTTTTGATGGTGATGTTCCAGGCCTCAAGGTCAAATTGTAGCAGGTGAGATCCCTGTTTGGTATTTAATTGTAGGGGCCCATGGTATCTTGCCCGTGCGGCGTGGTG
>MDSV01075008.1_pt1 | contig 34541 bp, 17 predicted proteins | sample 810851 | NCBI WGS metagenome assembly MDSV01 (sample SAMN05326640, study PRJNA326480) | marine metagenome | isolation source: seawater | place: Atlantic Ocean: North East | collected 2012 | reverse complement strand
GGTGATGGAAATGATGAAGGTGCTCATATTCAGTTCTATACTACATCTGCAGCTGCAGGTGATATGTATAATGCAGCAAATATAGAAAGACTTCGCATCACATCAGCAGGTAAAGTCGGGATCGGAACTATTAATCCATCAGGATCTTTAGGTGTATGGGATGCTAGTGGTAGTGATCCAACAATGTCACTTCATCATTCTAATGCTGATGTTGAGGGAGAAATTATAAGAGTAGGAAGAACAGATATTCCAACAATTAGATACCATTCAATCAAAGCAAAGCATGGTGGTGCTGAAGTTGCTAATTATATTAAATTTGATCTTCATAATGGTAGTGGTACTATTAACCAATCAGAAGTTTTACGTCTTGAAGGTGGTGGTATTATTAAATGTGGAACAAATGGTGTATTAAAAGCAGAAATAAACAACGCTGTTAGTGGACATCAATTTATATCACAGTGTGATAATAATAATAATGGATTTGAGATCTATCAACAACATGGTTCAACTGCAACAAGAAATACTCTTGCTGTTTACGATAATAGAGGTAATAGTAATGCAAAACAATTAAGTTTTGCTGTTGTTGGTGATGGTAATGTAAGTGTACCTAATGGAAATCTAGTCATGGGTAATGATTATGGTATTTCCTTTCTTGAGGCTGACGATACTGCTACTGGTGAGACAGTTGTAGGGTCAGTTCTTAACGACTATGAATATGGAACATTCACACCTGCCTATGGATTTGATAGTGCTCCAACAATAAGCTATCATACACAAAAAGGAGGGTACGTAAAAGTTGGCCCAAAGGTTTATTTCCAAGTTTATATAAGATTGAATAGTTGTAGTGGTGGATCTGGAAATTTATGGATTACAGGTTTGCCTTATACTGCTGGTAATGCAACATCAACAGATCATTCAGCTTATGGTGGTTTAACAATTGCTTATACTAATCAGTGGGCAGGTAATGCGGTGGATCGTGGACTGGTAGGTTCAAATGGTACAATATGTTATCTTTATTGTGGAACAAGTGGTGGAACAAATGTAAATGCAAGTCCTTCAAATTTAAATACTACTCAGCTTAGAGCTTTTGGTTCTTACCTAGTACCATTTTAATTATTCTGTATAAATAGGTCATTATACTCTAAAATTATGAATAAAGAAGAATTAAAATCACTTTGGGGTGCTGAAAACACCGAAAATGAAGAGATTACTGAAGAAAAAAAGCAAGTAATTCAAGAAGTTATGCATGATGATATTAATTCTCAAAAATTGACATAAATAAAGTCAGAATACTCTAATAAAATGGCAATTCAGAGGATATCAAGATCATTTAAGGACATTAGTTTGTCTTTTGATCGTCATCCTGTGACAAATGACATAAATATTCTCAAAAATGAGAACGCAATTAAACGTTCTGTGAGAAATTTAGTCCAGACTATCCCAACAGAGCGTTTTTTTAACCCTCTCTTAGGTTCTCAAGTGAGAAGAAGTCTATTTGACTTCGTTGATTTTGGTACTGCATCAGTTATACAGTCAGAAATTGAAACTACACTAGAAAACTTTGAAGACAGAGTTGAAAATGTTGTAGTTGAAGTAGAACCAAACCCAGATGTTAATGAATTTGAGGTAATTGTGATATTTGACATTGTAGGACAAGAGTTTCCAACACAAGAATACTCATTTATGCTAGAAGCTACAAGATAATATGCCTTTTACTAAATTTTCCAACCTAGATTTCGATCAAATTAAGTCTTCTATCAAAGATTATCTTCGTGCTAACTCAACTTTCACGGATTTTGACTTTGAGGGGTCTAATTTTTCAGTTTTAATTGATACTTTAGCATATAACACATATATTACAGCATTTAACTCAAATATGGTGATAAATGAGTCATTTTTAGACTCTGCTGTTCTTCGTGAAAATGTGGTATCTCTTGCAAGAAATATAGGTTATGTACCACGTTCTAGGACTGCTGCAAGGGCAATTGTTTCATTTTCTATACCAATTAATTCACAATCATTAACTCTTCCTGACGGATCTACTATAACTGAACCAGTAACGGCAAATGCGATACTTGCACCTGGATTAGTTACTATGGGATCTAAAAATCAGACTGATTTTGTATTTTCTGTCCCAGAATTAGTCTCTACAGTAGTTGATACTACTACATCTGGTAGTTATGTTGCTAATTTTGAGGATGTTACTGTATATCAGGGTATATTTGTTGAACAAGAATTTGTAGTTAATGGGTCATTAGATCAAAGATTTGTATTAAATAACTCATATATTGATACTTCAACACTTGCAGTTTATGTAAATGGTCCATCAGACAATAGTAGTGGTACTTTATTAAAGCAATTAGGAAGAAAATATAATAAAATTGATAACATTATTAATGTAAAAGAGAAATCAGAGACATATTTAATACAAGAAGTACAAGATGAGAAATATGAATTATTATTTGGTGATGGTATTTTTGGTAAAAAATTAGAGAATAATACTGTAATTACTGCAAGGTACATTGTAACCGATGGTAAAGATGGTAATGGACCTGGTGGTAAAGCAGGAACTAGTGGTGTATTTACCTTTGCAGGTACATTAAAAGACGTTTTAGGTAATAATATACCAATATCTACTACACCTGCCGTAACAACGGTACAACCTGCCACCAATGGTGGTGATATAGAAAATATCGACTCTGTTAAATACTTTGCTCCTAGACTCTATGCAGCACAACACAGGGCAGTTACAGGTAGAGATTATGAGTCTATTATACCTACAATCTATCCAAATGCAGAATCAGTTTCAGTTGTAGGTGGTGAAGAATTAGATCCACCACAATTTGGTACAGTTTTGATTACAATTAAACCAAAAAATGGTGAGTATGTATCAGATTTTGATAAGAGTCAAATACTTAATAATCTAAAAAATTATTCTCTTACTGGTATTAACCAAAAGATATTAGATCTTAAGATGTTATATGTGGAATTAGATAGTTCCATATACTTTAATTCATCTATGGTTGGCAGTGTTAATGATCTTAAGACAAAAATTACTAGTGCATTATCAACATATGGAAAATCTACCCAACTTAACAAATTTGGCGGAAGATTTAAGTACAGTAAAGTCTTGAATGTTATTGATAGTGTTGATAGTGCAATTACATCAAATATTACTAAAGTACGAATTAGAAGAAATCTAAAGGCAATTCTGAATACTTTTGCACAATATGAGTTATGTTATGGAAATAAATTCCATATCAACTCCGATGGTATGAGTATTAAGAGTACTGGATTTAAGATATCGGGTGAAAGTGATACTGTTTATATTACAGATACACCAAATAAGGATGTAAATGGTAATTTAGATGGATCTAATATGGGTACTATTTCCATAGTTAAGAAAGATTTGGTGAACGATAAGACTCAAGTTGTTATTTCTTCTGCTGGAACAGTAGATTATAGTATTGGTGAGATAATTATTCAGACTATTAATATTGTATCTACTGATAAACCAAATGATATTATTGAAATACAAGCATTCCCAGAATCTAATGATGTAATTGGACTTAAAGATTTATACCTAGAATTTAGCATTTCTGATAGTGCAATAAATATGGTAAGAGATACAATTACTTCTGGCGAACAAATATCTGGTGTCGGATTTAAGGTAACATCAAGTTATACTAACGGAGAACTAACAAGGGGATAAAATATGATAACCACTGGGTTTGATGCTAAAGTAAAAATACAGCAAATAATTGAGAACCAACTGCCAGAATATCTTCTGTCAGAAAGTCCTAAAGCTGTTGAATTTTTTAAACAATATTATATTTCGCAAGAATTTCAAGGTGGTACTATTGATATTATTGATAATTTAGATCAATATACAAAATTAGATAATTTAACTCCAGAAGTAATTACAGATACTGCTACTCTTTCCGTTGGTATCAGTACAATTAGTGGTGGTACTGCAAATGATCCTTTAATAGTAAATGTTAGTAGTACAAAGGGATTCCCAGAACAATACGGTCTTTTTAAGATTGATGATGAGATTTTTACATATACAGATAAAACTGCTACTACTTTTACGGGTGTTATACGTGGATTTAGTGGTGTAACTGAATATGATACTGATAATGATAAAGGAGAGTTAGTATTTTCATCTTCTTCAGCAGCAACACATGCTTCTGATTCTAAAATAATCAATCTTAGTAGTTTATTTCTAAAAGAATTTTATAAAAAGATTAAATATAGTCTTACACCTGGATTAGAAGATTCACCTTTTGTTAAAGAACTTGATGTAAGTAATTTTATAAAAGAATCAAGGTCTTTTTATGAAGCAAAAGGTACTGAAGAATCTTTTAGAATATTATTTGAGGTGTTATATGGTGTTAAACCAAAAGTAGTAGATTTAGAACAATTTCTTGTAAAACCGTCTTCTGCAGAATTTATTAGACGTGAAATTGTAATTGCAGAGAGTATTTCTGGAGATCCTAATAAATTAGTTGGTCAAACTATCACAAAATCAACAGATTCTGGTACTAGGGCATCTGTATCTGAAATTGAACCATTTACTAGAACTATAGATGGAAATAATAAGACATATTATAAGTTAAGTTTATTTGTTGGATATAATGATAGGGATCTTATTGAAGGTACTTTCACTGTTCCAGGAAAAACTAAAGTAATTGGTGATGTATCAATAGGATCTTCTGTTATTAGTGTAGATTCTACAATTGGATTTAATAATAGTGGTATTGTTATCTCTAATGGAAATTATGTCACTTATACTGATAAAACAGTTAATCAGTTCTTAAATTGTACTGGTATAGGAACATATATCTCAACATCTGAAGATTTGCGTTCTGATGAAGTTATTTTTGGATATGAAGACGGTAATTCAGATAAAAGAGTGGAATTACGAATTACTGGAGTTTTAAATAAATTTGTTTCTATTGTTGATGCTAAATTGGCAAATGAGGGTGAAGAAATATATGTTAAAAATGTTGGTGAGAAAATATTAAATCCAGAATCTAATAAAACTAAGAAAGAAATATTCTCCAATACATGGATTTATAATACAGCATCTAGATATCAGATAGAACCAACTATTTCTGGATCAACTTTTGTACTTTATTCAGATATTGATAAATCTGGTCTAAAAGTTGGTGATTTTGTATCACTTTTAGAGAGAAATACTCAAATAATTGTAGAACATAATAGTCAAAAGTTATCAACTCTTGAGATAGAGACCATTGTTCCATCTACAAGAACAATCACTGTTGGTGGATTAGGTTCTTGGCAACCACCAACAAAGGCAGATGGTGGTCAATTTGAGTTTGATATAAGAAGGGTTCTAAACACTGCATCTAGTTCTAAAACTCCAATTAAATACGGTAATAAGTTAACTTCAGATGTCCAAAATGTTTATAATGATGCTGATAAAAATCTTTATGTTTCTTCCAATTCATTACCATCATACGATCTTAAAGTAGGTGCTGCTAATACAACTACTTTAGGATTTGCTGGTGTTGGTACTATAACTGATAGAGTAGGAAATACTGATAATTATAATACAATAGCATTCCCAAATGACGTTCCTTTTGTTACTGGTGATGTAGTTTATTACACTCCAGAAGATAAACCTATTGTTGGATTAAGCACTGGTCAGTATTATGTAAAAGTTTTACCTAATTTTGATAATAAAATAAGACTTTATAAGTCTAGACCATTTATTTTTGCTGATAGTGATACAAAACCAACTAATATTGGTCTTGGTACTCTTGCACCTGATACAGGATCACATACATTTACTTTATTACAACAGTATGATAAACAGATAAATTCTCACAAGATATTTAAGAAATTCCCATTATCTACAAATATTAAATCTGGAAAAGAAATTAAAACAAAAGCAGGTTCGGTAGGACTATTAAAGAATGGTGTTGAAATTTATAGTTATAAGTCAGATGATACAATTACCTATGGTCCAATACAAGAAGTTACTGTATTGAATAGTGGTTCTAATTATGATGTAATTAATCCACCAAAACTAACATTATCTGCTCCCCCTCTCGGATTTACTACTGCATTAGTTCAACCAGTAGTTAGTGGTAATATCAAAGATGTTTATATTGATGTACAAGATTTTGATATTGTTAAAGTTAATTCAATAACAATATCTGGTGGTAATGGAAGTAGTGCTCTTTTAGAACCTATTTTAGCAAGAAGATATAGAAATTTAGTATTTGATGCTCGTCTTACTACAAATTCTGGTGGTGTTGATCGTGTTAATGATAATATTGCATTTGAGACAGATCATAATTTATTAAGTGGAGAACCAGTAGTATATAATAATAATGGTAATGATAATCTTGGTATTTCAACTAATTTAGCAATTAATGTTGATACTGGACAAACATTACAAAGTGGATCTAGATATTGGCCTAAAGTAATTAATCCTAAGACTATTGAGTTATATGCAACAGAATCTGATTATTCTGCTGGTATTAATACTGTGGGATTTACAACAGCAGGTACAAGTGGTGTACATAAATTTATTCTTTTTGGTGATAAGAATACATTACAATCAATTAAAGTTATTGATTCTGGATCTGGATATACAAATAGAAAGCTAACTATAAATTCATCAGGAATTAGTACAGTAAAGGATACAATTACATTTACTAATCATGGATTTAGTAATAATGAAGTAATTACATATAACTATGAAACTACATCAATATCTGGTCTTTCTAAATTAAATCAATATCGAATTATTAAAATAGATGATGATAGTTTTAGATTAGCAAATTCTGGATTAAATGCTGAAATTATTGATAATGGAACATTTACTAGTGATTTTACTGGATGGTCAAAATATGGTCCAGATGCTGTTGAGATTATTAATGGACAATTAAGAATTACTAGAACTACTGGTTATACTGGAATTGAACAACTAATGTGGGTTGTTAAAGATACAACATATAGAATAAAATATGATATGTTTGATGATGCAGGAACAGGAGTTCCCATTTTTCGTATTTCTAGTGGTGGTAATGGTGCAGGTACATTTTATGTTGATACTGGAAGTACAGGATCTCAATCATATACTTGGAAATCACCTGTAAATGGGTATGTATATGTTAATCTTATATTAGGAAATGGTAATGGTGTTGGCAGATTTGATAATTTATCAATTAAAGAAGAAAATGCTGGAACAGATTATGATAGAAATAAATTTGTAAAATTATATGACACTGGTTCTGGATATCAATATTTTGAGTATCCATCTATAGAAATTACTGCAGATGTTGAATATTCTGCAACTTCAGTAACGAGATCAGGTATTATAACTGCAACTCCAATTGTTCGTGGTGGAATAACACAAATTTATACTTATGAAAATGGAACTGGATATGGATCTACAATATTAAACTTTGAAAGAACACCAATACTAAGTGTAAATGCTGGTAAGGGATGTCAATTAAAACCAATCATTACTGCTGGTCAGATTGTTAATGTAGAGATACAGAATAGAGGTAACAACTATACGGCTGCTCCAGATTTAGAAGTAGTTGGTATTAGTAGTGGTATAGGTGCTAAATTAAGAGCAGAATTAACCAATGGTCAGGTTACTGGAGTTAAAATATTAAGTAAAGGTATTGATTATAATCCCGATAAGACTTCTATTAAGGTAACTTCTCCTGGAAATGGATTAATTGAAGAATCTAAAGTTAGAAAATTAAGTATTAATAATTATGAGAGATTTGGTGGTGAGTACCTTATAGATCGTGGATCTAGTCTACAGTATTCATTTATTGGGTATTCTACATCTAAAGGATTTGCTGGTGGTATATTTAATGATCCAGATCCAAATACAGGACATTCTCCTATAATTGGTTGGGCATATGATGGAAATCCGATATATGGACCATATGGATATAGTGATCCATTGAATAAAGATTCTACTACTAAAGTATTACAGACTGGATATGATATTACTACAGTTACTAATAGACCTATAGGTTTTAGTAATGGATATTTTGTTCAAGATTATAAATTTAATAATTCAGGAGATCTTGATGTAAATAATGGTAGATATTGTAAAACACCAGAATTTCCTCAAGGTACATATGCATATTTTGTTGGTGTATCTACAGATGGTCAATTAAAACCAGAATTTCCATATTTTATTGGTGATTCATATAGATCAGATCCAGTAGAAGATAATTTTGCATTAACAAATAACCAAAATACATTTAATTTTAATAGTTCAGGATTGATGAGGAATACTCTTCCATATCAAGTATCTGAAGAATATTCTGATAATGATTTTATAATAGAATCTAATGAAGCAGTTGAACAGATTTCAGTAATTGAATCTGTTACTAGAGGATCTGTTGATTCACTACAAATTGTTGAAGCAGGTAGTAATTATAAGGTAGGTGATAGTGCATCATTTGATAATACAGGCACTAAAGGTAGTGGTTTAAGTGCTGAAGTATCTAAAGTTAAAGGAGTACCTATTACCAATGTTACAACTAATATAACAACTTATGATGATGTTCCTTTAGTTTGGAATAATGAAAATGAAATATCTGCATATATTGCAACTTCTCATAATTTAATAAGCAAAGATATAATAACATTATCTGGGGTTTCTACTACATTAGCAGGGATTAATGAACAAAATTATCGAATAGGAGTAACTACATCAGTTGCAATTCTTTATAAGGATCTTCCAGCAAACTCTACTGTTGGTGTTGTAACTGATATTTACTTATCAACTATACCAAATTCTATTTCTGTTGGAAGTAGTATTGGTATAGGAACTGAAAGATTGAGTGTTCTTAATGTCTTTGATGAAAGAAGTATTTTAAGAGTAAAAAGAAATTCTAAATTAGGAGAAGCTTCTACGGTTTCAACAAGAGTTGAAGAAATTCCATCTTATTTGACTATTCCTGCAAAATCTAAGTATTTTGATTCTAAAGTAAATGATATTGTGTATTTCAACCCCAAGCAATCTATTGGTCTTGGAACAACTGCTGGTATTAGTACTTCAGTTAATTATTCTTATGGTGAAATTAATGAAGTAATTTCTATTCAACATCAAAGTTTATATTTACCAAATCATCCATTTAAGAATAGTCAAGCAGTAACATTTACAACACCAACTGGTACTATACCATTATCTGTAAAAGATACACCTACTGGACAACAGTTTAACGTACCTGCTGCAGGATCTACACAAACTTTATATGTAATTAATAAATCTAAAGATTATATTGGACTTACTACTCAAATAGGATCAACTACAAGTACAGATGGTCTATATTTTGCAACTAATGGTTTAAGTAATTTTGAGTATTCATTAACCACAAATTATACACAAAAAAGAGGTAGAATTGATAAAATAGTGGCAAAAGTCACTGTTTCTGCAGAACACAAATTATCTAATCAAGATGTTGTTAAATTAACAGTTGTTCCTAATCAATCTGTTGGTATTGGTACTTCTACAGGCATATATGTAAAATATATTCCAGATGAGGATATAATAGTAACTAATCCAGTAGGGTTTGGTTCTATTGCTGTTAATACTAATGGTGGAAATATAACCATACCTGATCACCCATTTAAGACAGGAGATAAAGTATTTTATGATGGTATTACTGGATCTCCTTCAGGAATATCTACTGGTAAGTATTATATCTACAAAAATGATTCTAGAAATATTAGAATTGCTGAGACATATAAGGATGCTATTAGTGGTAACATAGTAAGTCTTGGATCTACTGGTGGAATAACACAAGAGATATCAAAATTGCATCCACCAATAAAAGTTCTTAGAAATAATAACTTAGTTTTTGATCTTTCTGATGCTTCTCTTTCTGGACGTGAGTTTAAGTTATTCTATGATTCAGAATTTAAGAATGAATTTGTATCTACAGGATCTACTGATAACTTTGTATTGACTGGAGTTGGAACACCTGGAACTACTGGTGCAACATTAACATTAAGATATACTGCAAATAATCCACAAACTCTTTACTATAATCTTGAAAAATCTGGTTATATTAGTACATCAGATGTAACATCTAAGCATAATTCTTCAATTGTTTATGGTAATAGTTCATATAACGATTATTATTCAATATTTGATGTAACTTCAACAACTTTTGATATTCCATTAACTGGACTTCCTGAAAGATTAGATTATACACAATCTAATACAGAAACACTAAAATATTCTACAAATGCACCTACTGCTAGAGGTGGTGTTGATACTATGAATATAACCTTTGGTGGGTATGGATATAAGAGATTACCATCTTTTGTAAGTATTGCATCTACTCAAGGATCAAATGCAGAATTACTACCAACATCTAAAAAGGCAAATAAGATTAATGAAGTAAGAATTAAGGATCCTGGATTTGAGTATTCTTCAGATCAAACTTTAAGACCAGAAGCATTTGTTTCTCCAGTAATTAGTGTAGTTAATTCTGATGCAATTGAAAAAATTGATATTGTTAGTGGTGGTAAAAATTATACTGCTGCTCCAGATTTAGTAGTTGTAGATCCTAATACAGGAACTAAATCTACTGAAGGAATAATAGAAAGTACATTGAATGGAACTTCTATTAATAAAGTTAATATTATAGAATCTCCTAAAGGATTAACTGCTGTAGAACAATCTATTAAAGCAATTAATAATACTAACGGATTTGCAATTAGAACGGTCACTGGACCTGCCACAACAGGTAGTAGTGGTCTTATAACAGTTGAGTTAGTTACACCTGTTCTAGGGTTTAATACAACACCTCCACCATTTGTTGTTGGTGATAAAATATTTGTAGAAGGTATTGTTTCTAATACTGCAGCAGAAACTGCATTAAATGTTACTGATATTACTGGATTTAACTCAGAAGATTATAAGTATAATTTATTCCCAATAACAGCATTTAACAATCTTGCTGCTGGAGCACAAGTTACATACGATGTTTCTGGTATTTTAACATCAACAAGACCAGGAATTGCTGTTACAGCACAAAATTCTTATGCATTTGTTGTTAGAGCAGATGATTATCCAACATTTAAGGTCACACAAAATTCTGGTGATTTCTTAATGGGTGAAGGTCTTTTAAGAAGAAACACTTTCGGTACATATACTCCTATAGATTTGATTATTAAGGATAGTAATAATAATCAAATTAAAATTAAGGGTAGTACCATATTAAAGTCTGGTGATGTAATTAGAGGACGTGTTAGTGGAAATACTGCAACAATTAACACGATTGAAGATAATATTGGTAGATTTGATATCGATTATTCACTGAGACAAGATAAAGGATGGATTAATGATATTGGTAAATTAAATCAAGATTTCCAATGTTTACCTGATAATGATTATTATCAAAACCTTTCATACACTGTTCAGAGTCCTATAACATATGAAAATATTGCTGATCCAGTAAATCGTTTATTACATACTAGTGGACTCAAAAACTTTGCTGATGTTGGTATTGGTACAACTGTTGCTTCAGAAGCAGGTCTTACAAGTACTACTAATGCTACAACAGTAGTTCGTGATATTTTTGGTGAAGAAAGAGTAGATACGATTTATAATTTTGATCAAGCAAAAGACATTGATGTTGATGCTACTGGAACTAAATCTAAATTTGTAAAATTAAAATCAACAAAATTAACAGATTATATTGAATGTATATCTAATAGAGTTTTGGCAATTGATGATTTTAGTGATACATTCTCTAATTCTGAAAGTAGATTATCTGGATATGTTGATACACTTATAGATTCTTCTACTGCTAATTATTTGGTACAAATTAGAAATCCAAGTACTAATGATATTCAGGTTACTGAATTGGAGTTATATCAAGATTCTGATGATATATTTACTGTTGAAACATCTAATTTATACAGTACTACTAATCCTTTGGGTGAATTATTGGGTACAACAAATAATCAAGGTAGTCCAATTATAAGATTTAAGCCAACTGATACATTTGATAGTGATTATGATCTTAAGTTTGTTAAAAATACTTTCAACAGTTCTTTAACTGGTATAGGAACATTATCATTTGGATTTGTAAATCTTGTAGGTGTTAATACAACTGTTGGTGTTGGTACTACAGTTTCTTTAGTTTCTGATAGTATTGTTGATATAGAATCCTATTTTGTTGAAGTTGAAGTTGTTAATCAAACTCAAGATGAAAAGAATATTGTTGAGATATATGTAACTCATGATGGAACAAATACTTATCTAGCAGAATATTATTCTGGATCAAGTAATATTCCTTCAGTTTCGTCTAATTTTATAGGAACTTTTGCTGCAAACATAACATCTAATGTTCTTTCATTAAATTTCAATAACGATACTTCTGATGAAGTATTTGTAAGAAGTAGAGTAGTTGGATTTGGTACTACTGCTGCTGGTATTGGAACTTATAGGATGAGAGAAGCAGGTCAACTTTCTGGAAGTGAAAGAACTCTAATGATGGAGTCTAATCACAGTATTATTTCTAATGCAAGTGCTTCTACTGCATATCAACTTCCTACTGTTGGTATTAGTTCAACTCTTATTACTACTGTTAAGAGTTTGGTTAAGGTTTCTACTGGTTCTACCATAGCAATGCATCAATTACTATTGACACATGATAGAACAAGTACTTACTTAACACAATATCCAATTATATCAGTTGGATCTACTACTGGCATGGGTAAATTTGCTGCATCATATGTTGGTACAGGTAATACTCAAATAAATGTAAGTTTCCAACCAGATCCAGAAGTTGCTGGAAATAATATTGATGTTCAGAGATTGGATGAGTTAATATACACTACCAGTGATCTATTGAATGATGCTCCTCCATTAGATTATGGAACTGGAAGAAAACAACTCAATTTAGCTGCTTATGATGGTATTAACGGTGATAGAGCAAATAAATTTAACTTTAATGCAGAATATAATGGAACACCTATTTTTGCAAAAGAATTTAATCCAGGAATATCCACATTCTTAAATGCATCTACTGGAATCTTTACTATTAAAGATCATTTCTTTAGAAATGGTGAAAAATTAAACTATACACCAAAATCAACTTGGACTGGAATTGCTGCAGCAGGTATACAAACAGCATCTGGTGTAATACCTTCTGAAGTTTATGTTATAAGACTTGATAAAGATAGATTTAAACTTTCTGTTTCTGGTGTGGGTGCTACAGCATCAACTCCATCTGCTATGACTTATACCAATACTGGTTCTGGTAATGCACATACACTTGAGATGGATAAGAAGTTATCTAAGAGTTTATTATCAATAGATGATGTTATACAATCACCAGTTGCATATTCTCATGTAAATACGGCATTAAATGGTAATGGTGGATCTATTACTGCAACAGAAACAGTTTTTGCAGTTGTTGGTATATCTTCACTTTCTGTAAAAGATTCAATTAAAGTTGGTAATGAATTTATGGATATTACCAATGTTGGTATGGGTACACTTTCTACAGGTCCAATTAGTGGTATTGGAACTTTCAATTTAGTAGAAGTTTCAAGAGGTCATTATGGATCTACAGCAAGTTCTCATAACGATGGAGTAACTGCAAGAGTTTATACTGGATCCTATAATATTGTTGGAAGTGAGATTTGGTTTGCAGATGCACCTAAAGGTAATTCTAGACAATTACTTGATCTTTCAGATTTACCTACAGGACGTTCTAGTTTTAATGGAAGAGTATATTTAAGAAATGATTATACTCATAATAAGATCTATGATGATCATTCTGATGCATTTACTGGTATAGGTGCTACTTATAGAGTACAGGTAGAAGGTGCTAATGTTACTGGTATACAAACTGGAAGTAGTGTTGTTTTAATGAATGGTATTTTCCAAAAACCATCAACATCAAATAATCTTGGTAATAATTATGAATTTGCTGAAAGTGTAGGTGTTTCAAGTATTGTTTATACTGGTATTACATCATCAAATGGTGCATTGGTTATAAATGAGTCTGATGTTAACCAGAATCAAGTTCCTCGTGGTGGTTTAATTGTTTCTGTTGGTTCAACTGGAGGATTGGGTATTGCACCTCTTCATGGTGCTAGAGTAATGCCTATAATGGGTTCTAATAAGTCAATATCATCTATTGTTGGTATAGGAACTACAGGTGCTGCTCTTGGTATTACAAGTGCTGTTTATAATAATATAACTGGTGATTTAGATATTACTACCAGTTTAGAACATAAGTTAAGCACTCCAAATGAACTTGTTAAGTTGGTTGGATTAGAATTTACATGTTCTTCAAGTTATGCTGGTTTAACAACTACAATATTCCCTGAAAGTGTTTCATTCCCATTAGCAAGTGGTGTTGGAACAGCATATCCAATTGTTGGTGTTAATTCTGCATTTGGATTTAGATGTAACGTTGGTACAAGCACTATAACTCATACTTACGTTGGTTCTGGTACTGCGTTCCCGTACTTTAGTGATTTAGATTGGGGTCAGGGTTATCGTAATATTGGTGTTGATTCTGTTGGAGTTGGAACTACTGCTGTTGGAGTAACTGTTTTAGATCAAGCATACGCACATAAGTTTGTAACTGCTGCTAGTAACACAATTATTGTTAAGGCAAATGGTGGACCTGGAAATAACTCAACACATCAACCTTCATTTGTTTCATATGCATCTACAAGTGGAAAATTAATATTAACTGCAAATAATCATGGTGCTCTTGTTGGTACTTCTCATACAGCAACTACAGGAACTACATATGATCCTACATGCGGTATAATGACCGTTAAATTAACTGCTGCTCCAGTAATTCCAATTGAAACAGGACAGTTAATTAAGATTGCTGATAAAGGTATATCATTTAGTTGTAATTTTGGTTCTGGTGGAACTAAGGCATATCCAAGATCTAGTGATCCTTTAAGTGGTAGATGGATTGGTATTACAACTACTGCAGTAGATACTTTCTATGTTAATGTTCTTGATCCGAGTGGGGATCGTGGATCTTTAATTCCTTCAACAAATACAGATGCACACACATTTGCAAGTGCAATTACGGGTGCTATTACTCTATCTGTTAATAAAATTGAATTATCACCTAGATCACTTACATTTACATGTGATAGAGATAATCATAAGACAAAACATACATATCCTCGTCCATCTGATCCTTCTCATGGAAATAATCTTAATATTCTTGAAGCAACAGACAATACATTTACTGTTAATGTTGGTGCAGGTGGTGGTGCTGGATCTGGAGCAGTTGTAACTGCTGAAGTTGTACCTAATTTACATATATTCCTTACTAGAGATACAAATTGTATTGGTATTTCTACAGGTGGTAGTGGAAATATAACACCTTCTATTGCTGCAGGAAATGTACCTTCATATGATCCTGCAACAGGAAACATAACATTTACTAAATCAGGTCATCCTCTAATAGCACCAGGAGTTGCTCAAACAGCAACAAATGCTGCATATGATCCAAGTGTAGGTATTGTTACTATAACAACTCAGACAGCACATGGATACACTAGTGGAGACTTTATACAAATAGCAGAAAATTCATTAACATTTAAGTGTGCTCAAGATAGTAATGCTACAAATCATTCATATCCTAGACCAGCATCAAAAGATAAAGGTGCTGATCCTATTCATAATAAGTGGATACAAATCTTTAATGCATCTGGAACACAGTTTGAAATTCAATGTTTAACAACTGGTGTAGGAACTGCTAGTCCGTCTACCAATACAACTGCTCATACATTTGTATCTGCTATAGGTGGTGGAATTACAAAAGCAAATAGTACGATTATAATTGCAGATAATTCTGTAAGGTTCTCTTGTGCTCAAGATAATCATGGATCTAGTCATTCATATCCTCGTTTAACAGATCCTCAACGTGGTAGATCAATAGGTATTGCTGCTACTACAAGTACAACATTTACAGTTAACGTAGGAAAATCTCCTGCAGGTACTGGTGGTGCTCTTAAATTTGATGTTAAGAATGCAGGTAGTGGTTATGTAAATCCACGAATTGTAGTTGATCAACCAACTTATGAAGGTCTTGAATTTAAGGGTATTTCTAGATTAGGTATTGGTTCTACAACTATTCTTGGTACTGGATTATTACTTGACTTTGCAGTAGGTGCTGCTAGAACAACTGGTATTGGTTCTAACATGAACGAAGTACGTTCATTTAAGATTGCTAGAAGTGGTTATGGATTTAAGATTGGTGATGTTCTAAAACCAGTTGGATTAGTTACTAGTAGATATTCCAATTCTTCACAATTATTGAGTGATTTTGAACTTACAATAACTGATACATTTACTGATAAATTCTCTTCTTGGAACTTTGGTGATATGGATCAAATTGATAGTATTCTTAATTATCAAGATGGTGTTAGAACCAGATTCCCACTAAGATATAATGAAGATTTATTGAGTGTTGAAAGGAAAGAAGGAGATTCTGATTCTCAATTAATAGATTTAGATACTGTACTATTAATCTTTATAAATGGAGTACTTCAGAATCCAGGTGAAGCATATACATTTGAGGGTGGATCAACAATTCTATTCTCAGAAGCACCAGGAGTAGAAGATAGTGTTTCAATATTCTTCTATAAAGGATCTACTAATAATGATAGTTTATTAGTTACTAATATAAATGAGACTCTAAAACTTGGAGATGATGTTGCATTATTGAAAAATAATGGAATTAATACTACAGTAAATCAAGATACTAGAGTAATATCTGGTATAGTAACTACTGATACTATTGAAACAACATTATATGTTGGTGAAGGTATTAATAAAAAAGATTGGAAATCTTTAAGTTGGACTAAGCAAAAGAACGATATAATCATTAATGGTGAAATTTATGCTAAATCTAGAGATTCTCTAGAAACAATGGTATTCCCAACTGCTAGAATTATTAAGGATATATCAACAACTGATACTACATTCTACGTGGATGATGCTAGTCAGTTTAAGTATGAGCAAAATAGAGGTGATAATGACCCTGTAGATTTTGATGGAGTATTGTTTAATACACCGACTGTTGTTGCAACTGCTGCTTCCTTTACATCAGTAGTTTCTGCAGCAGGTACAATTGCTTCAATTAATATTACTAGTGCTGGTAGTGGTTATGTTGGATCAACAACTTCTATATTAATAAGTTCCCCAACATCTTATACGGGAGTAGGTGTTACTGATGGATTTATTGGTATTGGTACAACTGCTAGAGCAACAGCAACAGCAACAATAACTAATGGATCAATTGCTTCAGTAGCAATTACTAACGGTGGATTTGGATATACAACGGCAAATTTACCACAAACACTTATTTCTTTACCAACTGGTATTAGAGAATCTGTTGATGATATACAATCAGTACAAGGATTTACAGGAATTATTACAGGAATATCAACTGTTTCTGGTACTGGTAGTCACCCATTAGCAATTAAATTTGAGGTTGTTGAAGAATCTGGTTCTACGTTCTCAGATTTATCTGTAGGAGATGCTATTTTTGTACACGGAACTTCTGTTGGAAACGGAGTTACGACTGTTGATAGTAAGAATGCAGATACTGTGGGAATTGGAACTACATTTATTGATAATATATACTATGTTCATGCTATTAGTGGTAGATCTATTACTAGTAATGTACATTCTGGCATATCAACAGTCGGACTAGGTACAACAGCATCACAGGGTTTACCTTTAGGTAGATTCTCTTGGGGTAAGATAATAGGAATAGGTAGATCAACTCCTCCAATTTCTATAGGAGTAACTGGTTATAGTATCGATTATTCCTTTGATAATACTATTAATACAACACATGACGGAATTGCTGGATTGTCCACATTCCCGATATTCCAGAGGCGTGGTACTGGCCTACGAACTGGTGGTGGATTCCAAAAGGAAATTAGCTAGTATAAATATAGAAAAAAGCTTATTATGGCTGCACAGGTAACCGATCAATTTAGAATATTAAACGCTAATAACTTCATCGAAAGTGTGGAGAATAATGCAAATTCTTATTATGTATTTGTTGGATTAGCAAATCCAGGATCTGGTACTAATGATCCACAGGTTGGTTTTGGTAGAACCAGTGCGTGGGATACAAATACACCAAATCCAGTAGATAGTATTAATTATATTAGCCATTATCAAGACACTATGATGTATGGTAAGAGAGTTAATAGTGAAAATATAAGAAGATTAATTAAAAAACGAGAATGGTCTAGTGGTGAACAATATGAAATGTATCGTCATGATTATAGTGTAGAAAATCAATCACCTATAACTAAGAAATCTAGGTTATATGATACTACTTACTATGTAATGAATAAGAATTATAATGTATATGTTTGTATTGATAATGGATCATCTGGAATCAATACTACAGGTAATGCATCTCAAGATGAACCATTATTTACTGATTTAGAACCTTCTAGAGCTGGTGAAAGTGGTGATGCTTATATTTGGAAGTATTTGTTTACAGTACCTCCTAGTGATATTATAAAATTTGATTCTACAGAATATATTACTGTGCCTAATGGTTGGTTAACTTCAACAGAATCTCAAATTCAAGCAGTTAGAGATAATGGTGATTCTACTATAAATAACAATCAGATTAAAAAGATTTATATTGATAATCAAGGATCTGGTTATAAAAATGTTACTGATAAAGAAGTTGATATATTAGGTGATGGTACAGGTGGTAAATGTGTTATAACAACAGATTCTGCTGGTAAAATAATAAAAGCAGTTGTATCTGCTGGTGGTAGAGATTATACTTATGGTATGATAGATTTAGGTGTTCTTGATGGTGGTAATATCACTATTAGAGCAAAATTAATACCAATAATACCTCCAGATAAAGGTCATGGTGCTAATGTATATAAAGAATTAGGTACTGATAAAGTATTAATATATTCTAGATTTGATGATAAGAATAAAGACTTTCCAATAGATACTAGATTCTCACAAATAGGGATTGTTAAGAATCCAACATCATATGGATCAACATCTACTTATACTGCAAGTGAATTTTCTTCGTTAAAGGCACTTAAGTTTAGTCCTTCTGGAAATTATGATACAAATTATCCAAGAATTGGACAAGAAATTCGTCAACCTTTAGGATCTCCTGCTGGTGCTGCTGGAACTGCTTATGGTTATGTTGCATCATGGGATAAAGAAACTGCGGTTCTTAAGTATTTCCAAGATAGATCATTATATTATAATTCAGTACTTGCGGATCAAACAGATTATGGAAATGTAACTAAGGAAGCAAAAGTTCTACCTTTTGAATCTTCAGGAACATCAGTAATTTCTGCAAATTTTACTGGATCACTTGAAACTACATTTACTGGTATTACTACTACTTCTATCACAACTAATAAGATTATTAGTTTAGGTACTCAGTTTACTGCAGGTATTTCTACTGAGGAGATAAATAAAGGATCAGGGGAAGTTATTTACATAGATAACAGACCTTTGGTTCCACGTAATACACGACAAAAAGAAGACGTTAAAATCATCCTGGAATTCTAAATGGCACAAAAAACTAATTTAAATATAAGTCCTTATTATGATGACTTTAAGAAGGACAATAATTTTTACAAGGTTTTATTTAAACCAGGAAATCCTGTACAGGCTAGAGAATTAACTACTCTACAGTCACAGTTACAGAATCAGGTTGAATCTTTTGGTAGTCATATTTTTAAGGATGGTTCTTGTGTAGTACCAGGTAATATTGCATATGATTCTCAATACCATTCAGTTAAATTAGATCCTGATCATTTGGGTGTTCCAGTTTCATTATATGTTTCTAATTTAGTAGGTAAAAGATTAACAGGACAAGATTCTGGTGTTACAGTAACAGTTGACAAATATTTTTTACCAGAAGATAGATCGGATATTACAGACTTAACAATATTTGTTAAGTATAAAAATTCTGGTTCAGATAGTGAAACAGAAGTATTAAAAGATGGTGAGTCATTAATTACTGAAGAGTCATTTACTTATGGAAATACTCCAGTAAATGCTGGTGAAACTATTGCTACTCTTATATCTGTAAGAGCAACTCATATTGGATCTGCTGTAGGGATTGCTACAGGTGTATACTTTGTAAGAGGAAGTTTTGTTGATGTTACTGCAGATAAGATTGTACTAGATCCATATACTAATGTTCCATCTTATAGAGTTGGATTAAATATATTAGAAGAAATAGTTACTGCTAAAGACGATTCTTCATTATATGATAATGCTAGAGGTTTTACAAACTATGCTGCACCAGGAGCAGATAGATTAAAAATATCTACTATTTTATCAAAAAAACCATTAAGTGATTTTAATGATAAAACTTTTGTAGAATTGCTTAAATTAGATAAAGGTGAAGTCAGAAAAATTGACGATCAACCAAAATATAATTTAATTAGAGATTACTTTGCCAAAAGAACTTTTGAGGAGTCTGGTAACTATACAGTAAATAGATTTGATGTTGAAGTTAATCATTCATTGAATGATGGTATATCTAATGAAGGTGTATTCACATCTAAACAAACAACAGATCAAGGTAATAAACCCACTGATGATTTGATGTGTGTTAAATTATCTCCAGGTAAAGCTTATGTTAAGGGGTATGATGTAGATAAGGGTGGTACTACTGTAGTTGATGTTGCTAAACCAAGAGATAAAAGAGATATTGACTCAGCAAATGTTGAGTTTAAGATGGGTAATAAATTAAAAATTAATAATGCCATAGGTAGTCCAAATATAAGTATTAATACAAATAATATTGTAGATCTTCGTTCGGAAAGAGTTAATAATGCTGGAGGTAATGGAGGATCTGTTATTGGAAAGGCAAGAGCATATGCGTATAATTTAGCTGATGCTCCATATGAAAATAAGGCATCTGAATGGGATTTAGAATTATTTGATATTCAGACATATACTTATCTGAATTTTAGTAGATCTTTTTCTAACGCTGAATTAGGTCAAAATTCTTTTGTAAGGGGTGTAAATAGCGGTGCTACTGGATATACAGTTGCTGCTGGTGGTGGTAATAGTGGACATAGTTTAGTACAAGTTACAGGTACTTTTATTGTAGGGGAACAAGTTATAGTTAATGAAGATACTTCAATTGCTGCAAGTATTCAAGAAGTTAAATCTTATTCATTAAATGATGTAAAAGCAGTACATCAATCTACTGCAGGAGTTACTGATTTTAAAGCAGATACTGTTCTACAAAAAGTTTATTATACAGATTCTGATTCTACTGGGTCTAGTTTTTCATCAAATGATACTGTTAATATTGATGTTTCTGCAAAAACACTTACATCACCAGGTAAGAATTTCTTAGGATTTAAGGTAGGTCAAATAATAAGATATCAAGATCCTACTGCTGGTATAACATCTGAGACCTTTAATAAAGTTCAATCTATTTCTACTGATGGTTTAACCTTAACAGTATCTGGAATAGCAACAGTTGCAGGTGTATGTGATGGTGGAATTCCAGATAATGATATTTCTGTACCTATTGCACTTGGAGCACCATCACTTATTGATAATTCAGAGTCTAGATTATATGCACCTTTAGATTCTACGTTTGTATCTGATGTTGATCTTTCTACTTCCAAGTTAATTGTTACTAAGCAATTAACTAATCAAACAGTTAGTGGTACTAATTTAACTATTAATATTAGTGATTTTACTGGAATTGGTAGTGCATTCTTTGAGCCATTTGATGCAGAGAGATATTCAGTTATTAATTCAAATGGTACTATTGAACCATTAACAGAAGATCAATTTAATTTGGCATCTAATGGAACATCAGTAGATCTTAAAGGATTAACTAATGGATCAAATGTTAGAGTAAATTGTACTCTAAGAAAAAATGTAATTAAGAATAAGGCAAAAATATTTGTTAGAAGTCAAAAATTAGTTGTTGATAGAAGTAATACTGGTATATCAACATCTGTTACTGGATTAACTACTTCAGTATCTCATTCTTATGGACTTAGAGTAGATGATAGAGAGGTATCATTAAATGTACCTGATGTATCTAATGTAGTTAAAGTATTTGAATCTGTAGACACTGCTAATCCTATTTTAGATAAATTAACTTTTGTTTCTGGATTAAATCTAGATACTGCTACTGTTCTTGGTGAAAAAGTAGTTGGTGATGAAACTGGAGCAGTTGCTCAATTAGTTACTAGACTTTCTGCTAATGAAGTAGAAATTTGTTATCTAAATTCTGAAAAATTTAAGATTGGTGAAAAAGTTATTTTTGAGGAATCTGCGATAACAAGTAATCTTCAAGATAAATTGGATGGTGTATATCTTGATATAACTGATAGATTTACTTTAGATAAAGGACAGAAAGAACAGTTTTATGATTATTCTAGACTTGTTAGAAAAGAAGGATCTCCTTCACCATCAAGAAAATTATTAGTAGTTTTTAATAAGTATGAAGTTCCATCTAATGATACTGGAGATGTATATACTGCAAATTCTTATGGTCAGGAAAGATTTGGATATGATATACCACATTTAAAAAATGGTTTAAGAGCATCAGATACTATTGATTTTAGACCAAGAGTTGAAAACTTTACTGCGACTAATACATCACCATTTTCTTTCTTTAATAGAAATTGGGCAAGTTCTGGAAATAATCCATCATTAGTTGTTAAATCTGGTGAAGCATCAACAGTTGGATATCAACATTATCTACCAAGAACTGATAAAGTTGTTCTTAGTACTAGTGGTGAGTTTATGGTTACTAAAGGTTCATCTTCTATAGATCCTAAAGTACCAGAAACTGTTGAAAATTCAATGCATATGGCAACTATTGAGTTGCCACCATATCTTAATAATACAGATGATGTAAAGATATCTCTAGTAGATAATAGAAGATATACTATGAGAGATATTGGTAAAATTGAAGACAGAGTTGAAAATTTAGAGGAATTAACATCTTTATCATTACTTGAATTAGATACAAAAACTTTAGAGGTAAAAGATTCTCAAGGATTGAATAGATTCAAGACTGGATTCTTTGTTGATGATTTCAAGGGTAACAAATTTATGGATATAAGTGATCCTGATTGTACCTGTGATGTTGATGTTGTAAAACAAGAATTAAATGCACCATTTGATAGATATTCAGTCAAACCACAACAAGCATTAGATCCTTCCATAGATTCATCTACTGCTGATTATAGTGCTGATCTTAAGTTATTAGATCCTAATTTGAGAAAAACTGGTGATATGATCACCTTAAATTACGATGAAGATGAATGGATTGTTCAAGCACAGGCATCGAGAGTTGAGAATGTAAACCCATTTAATATTGTTGTATTTAATGGAAGGATTCAATTAAATCCAGCATCTGATACATGGGTAAGAAATGTAGTAGTTCAGGGTGGTGGAAGAACCATTACTGGTCCATCTGCTGGTAGTTTTGTAACAGAGACTAGAATAAGTAGTGAAGTAGATACTCATATTAGGTCTAGAAATGTTCAATTTGGTGCAAATGGATTAAAACCATTTACAAGATACCATTCATTCTTTGATAGTACTGCTGGTATTGATTTTGTTCCTAAATTGGTAGAAATTTCTATGGTTAGGGGTGTATTTACTGCTGGAGAAACTGTTGAAATTTCTGTTGGTGGTAGTACAATAGGTATATTCAGAATTGCTCAACCAAATCATAAATCTGGGGATATTAATAATCCTCAAGTATTCTATTCTAATAATCCATATGATACTGCAGTTACTTTACCATCTTCATATGCAGCATCTTCGACTGTATTAAATGTTGATATTGCATCATTAGCAGATGAAACACAATCTGGATTCTGGGGATATCTTCATTCTGTTGGTGCAACTATTGTAGGTAGAACTAGCAATGCAGAAGCAACTGTAAGTGACCTCAAATTAATTTCTGATACATTTGGTGATATACATGGATCATTCTTCTTCAGAGATCCATTAGCAACTCCACCTCCAACAAATAGATGGAGAATTGGTACCAAGACATTTAAGTTATCTTCTAGTTCTACTAATGCACAGAATGTACCAGGATCATCATTAATTAGTGATGCTGAAGCACCTTATACTACTCGTGGTATTGTAGATACATTCCAGCAGACTAATATTGAAATTAGGATGCCACCCCCACCTCCAGAACCAATTATTATTAATAATACATTTGTAACTAATGAAATAACTGAAGTTACTAATGTTACTAATAATATAACTGAAGTAACTCAAATTATTAGGGAAGAACAACCAGCACAACATGATGACCCCTTAGCACAAACATTTAGAGTTACTGAGGCATTCCCTGATGGTGGATTCTTAACTTCTATAGAATTTTATTTAAGAACTATAGATGAAACTCAACCATTAAGAGTTGAACTTAGAAAAGTTGAACTTGGATTACCAACAGAAATATTGGTTCATGATTATACTCAAAAAACACTTTATCCAGATGCAACAACTGATGGTCTTGCAATGCAGACTGATAGATCTAATGCAGTACTTAAAACTTCTGCTGATGCATCAGTTGCAACTAAAGTAACTTTTGATTCACCAGTTTACTTGAATAGTAATGAAGAATATGCTTTTGTTCTATTAGCACCTACATCAGATAAGTATGAGGCATGGATATCACGTATGGGTGATAAGACTATTGATACACAGAATTTACCAGATGGTGAGAGTGCAATAGTTACACGACAATACTTAAATGGTAGTTTGTTTAAGTCTCAAAATGGTAGTACTTGGACACCATCACAGTTTGAGGATCTTAAATTTAAGATTAATAGATGTAAGTTTAAGGCAAATCTAGGAACTCTTTTCCTTTATAACCCAAGTTTAGGAAAACAAAATAACATAAGTCAAAGATTATTACCAAATCCAGTTAAGACTCTTCCTAGAAAACTTAGAGTTGGTATTAATACTCTTTCAGCATCAATATCAGGTGATATACTTGTCCCTGGTAGAAAAGTAACTGAGGGTACACAACCAGGACCAACTGGAATAATAGAAGATATTGGTGGACAATGTAAGTCTGTTGGTTCTTCTATGCTTTCACTTGGTTCTGGATATCAACCATCATTAACTGATACTGATGTTGATACCTTTGCCGTAACAGGAGGAGGAAAAGGTCTTAAAGTTAAATTAGCAACTGATGGAAATGGAGTACCTACTGTATCTTTAGTAGGTGCGGCTTTAAGTGGTACTGGTTATAGAGTAGGTGATATTATAGGAATTACAACATCTAGTTTAGCTACATCAAAAGGTACTGGTGCTCAATTTAGTATTAATACAATTGGAAATACAGATACTTTATACTTGACTAATGTTCAAGGTAAAGAGTTTTCAACTGGTGGACATATTAAGTGGTTCAATGGTATCACTCCTACAGCAGGATCTGGATCTACTGCAGTTACTTCTTCTACAGTAGTTAGTGGAATTTATACTGGTAATGTACTTGAAGTTGAGCATTATAATCATGGATTAAATGCTGCTAATAACTGGGTAACTCTTGCTGATCTTAAACCCAATACAGCACCAGTTAAATTAACTGCAGATTTAGCAGTTGATGCATCAGTAATTTCTGTTGCAAATACTTCAGAATTTACTACTTTTGAGGGTATATCTACTACTAGAGGATTTGTTCAGATTAATGGAGAAATTATTTACTATAATGGTATTGCTTCTAATGAATTAACGATTGGTGGTAGAGGAATTAACAATTCACTCAAAAGAACTCATAGTCTAAATGATCTAGCATTTAAGTATGAATTAAATGGAGTATCATTGACAGGTATCAATACAACTCATGATATGGGAAGTATGGATGTTAATGTTACTTCTTTAAGAGAGAATGATAAGTATTATCTACAAATTTCTAGAACTGGAAGACAGCATCTAGAGAATAGAGATACTTCAACATTAGATAATCAATTAAGTTTTGCCAGCGAAGAATTTGTTGGTGGAGATAATGCATTCTCATCTCAAAACTTACAGTATAATGTAGTTGTTCCAGAATTTAGTGTAATTACTCCTGGAAATACTACAATCAATTCTGCTTTGAGAAGTATTTCAGGTACAAGTTCTGGTGGAAGTGAGATCTCATTCCAAGATCAAGGATATGAAGATGTTCAAGTTAATGCAATTAATAGATTAAGTACACCTAGACTTTTAGCATCTCAAATTAACGAAACTAAGAGATTAGATTCTTTACCAAATAATAAATCAACTACATTAGCAGTTGTATTTAATTCTAACAAACTTCATGTATCTCCGATGTTAGATCTTCAGAATGGGAAGATTATCTACGAAAGAAGTAGAATTGACAATCCAATTTCTGATTATACTACAGATAATAGAGTACATAGAATTAGTGGTGATCCACATTCTGGTGTTTATATTTCTAAGAAAATTGATCTTAAACAACCAGCAAGTTCATTAAAAGTACTTCTTACTGCATATAGAGATTCTTCTGCAGACTTTAGAGCACTTTATCAACTTTATAGAGAAGGTTCTGATGAAATTGAACAATCATTTGAGTTATTCCCAGGATATGATAATCTGAAAGATACTGATAATGATGGATTTGGTGATACTGTTATTGATGTTAAGAATAATAGTGGTAGATCAGATGTTAAAGTTCCTGCTAGTGCATGGAATGAATTTAAGGAATATCAATTCACTGCTGGTGATTTAGAATCATTTAGTGGATTTAGAATTAAAATTGTTATGAGTGGAACTAACGAAGCTAGAGCACCTAGATTTAAGGATCTTAGAGTTATCGCACTTGCATAATTATGAAAAAAGTTGAAGGGCATAATCATCTCTTTCGAGATGATTCTTCTGGTGCCATTGTAAATACTGATTCTGCAGGTTATACACAGTACATAAAAGCAAGAACTCAGAAAGAACTTGAGAAGAAAGAACTTGATAAAATGAAGTCAGATATAGAAGAAATTAAATCTTTACTTAAAGAGATTGTCAAAGTTAAGGTATGAAGGTCATGCTAGTATAAATATATTCTAGATCCTGATAATTTTTATAAATGGCAGCAGTTTACACTAGTAACTTAGTTGTTAACACTGGGACAACCTTTAATCAAACATTTGAGCTCGAAAATAGCGACTCTAGTTCTGCATTAGACTTAACTGGATATTCGGTATTTTCACAGATGAGAAAACATGCAGCAGCAACTGGTGTAACTACGTTTACATCATCTATAGTTAATGCAGCAACTGGTAAGATTAAGGTTGGACTATCAAGTGCAACAACAACTAATGTAAAACCTGGCCGTTATGTCTATGACGTATTACTGACTGATGGTGTTGGTACAGTAACTAGAGTTGTGGAAGGATCTGTTCTAGTCAGAGCAGGGGTAACCAAATAATGGCAGATATACGAGTTAGAGTAGGGCAACAAAATGCCACCAAAGTTGTTTCATCCTTGGGTGGAACAAAGACTGCTACTCTCGCAGAATTGAATGATGTGGATATTTCCTCCGCACAAAATGGTATGGTACTTGTATACAATTCTACCATTTCTAAATGGGAAGCAACTTTGGAATTAACACCAGGGATAACACAAAATTTGGACGTAAACGGAGGTAGCTGGTAATGGCCAGTATTATTAGAGTAAAAAGATCTACGGGGACCGTAGCTCCACCTACTATTAATTACGGTGAACTTGGCCTAACTATCGGAGTAGGTACTCATGGTAATGGTGGTGGAAGACTATATGCTGGTGATAACAACACACCATCATCCAATCCACAAGTAGTTGGTGGTAGATATTACACCGACATATTAAGTATTGAACCAGGAAAAGTTGAAGGGCAAGTTAACCCAACGACTGCAGCAAATGGATTTGTTGCTATCTTGGATGCAAGTCGTAAAGTAGATATTTGGAATGTACAAAATATACAGGTTGGTGGTGCAAGTAGTGCCAACACAATAAGAACAACAAATGCCAATGGTGATATTGTATTTGATCCAAATGGTAGTGGTGAAGTTAATATTGTAGATGATACCTTCTTATCTCTCGGATCTGATAAAGATGCAAAGATTGAATATGATGAGAATGGTACTAATAAAGTTTCAGTAACTGGTGCTGATTGGATTTATAATGATGGTGTACAGGTTAATATTGCTGATGTAACAGAATCTTCATCTACCACTACAGGTGGTTTAACCGTTGCTGGTGGTGTCGGTATTGCAAAGGATGTTAATGTAGGTCAAGATCTAAATGTAGGTGGTGAACTAGATGTAACTGGTATTGCTACCTTCAAGAGTAAAGTACATCTTCTTGATAATGATGTATTGCATTTTGGTGGTGCTGAAGATGTTGCAGGAGATTTGCAGATATCTCATTCTTCCTCACATAGTTATATAAAGGATGCAGGTACTGGTGATTTACGTATAACAGGTTCTAAGGTTGATATACGTAATGTTGCCGATAATGCTTCTATGATAGAAGCTAATGATGGTGGGGATGTTAAGTTATTCTTTAATGGAACACAGAGACTTCGCACTACTAATGATGGTGTTATAGTAACTGGTATTCTAACTGCTACTAATGGTATTGTTATTGGTACTCCTGGAGGACCAGGAGCAGGATCTACATTCTATAATGGTATTACAGTATTCCAAGGTGCTCATATTGATAACATTGGAATTGCAACTAACTTAATTAAAACTACTAGTGGTAATACATTATACATTGACCCATATCCCGATGGACTAAGTAGTGAAGGTACTGTTGTTATTAAAGGTGACTTACAAGTTGATGGTACAACTACAACAGTTAACTCAACTGCCGTTTCTGTTAACGAAGCTATTTTTGAGTTAAGTGATGTAACCAGTAAGAGAACTGTATTAACTGCAGCAAATGCTGGTGCTACAACTTTAACATTGGATTCTGTAGTTGGAATTAATACTGGTGATAGTATTGGTGGAACTAGTGCATTAACTCCTGGTGGTGGAGGTCTTACGACAGCAATTACTGGATATAATGCTGGTGCAAAAACTGTTACTATTGCTTCTGGTACATCTGCTGGAATTGCAACTAATACACAGTTAACAATTACTCATGCTTATGATACCAATACTGACAAAGGTATTTCTTTCAATTATAATACTGGTGTTGGTACTGCTAATAACAAGAAAGGATTCTTTGGATACTTAGATACTGCACCAACTTCTACTAGTGATGCTCCAGCAAATTCTTGGACATATATACCTGATGCTACAATTACTGCTGATAAGGTATCTGGTACAAGAGGTTTCTTAGATGTTAAAGGAATCTACTATCAAGGAACTACTAGTGGTGGTGATTGGTACTCTAGTGGTGCTGCATACTTTGATGCTAATGGTAAATTAACCTCAACAGTTAACCCTGCTGGTGGTATAACTACTTCTAACTATGTAATGACAACAAATGCCTCTGGTATTCCAACTTGGACAACAACTCTCGATGGGGGAACCTTCTAAACAATGAACAATCCTAATAATGACGTTGATGTGAATGCTTTGATTAAAATATACAATCAGAAGATTGCTACATTAACCAACCAAAATATAATTTTGGAAGCAAAGGTAAGTACTTTGCAGCAAGATTTTTTTGATGAAAAAAAGGAACTTACTGCAAATCTAGCAGAATTGCAAGATAAGTACGATAACCTACTAGCAGAAATAGAGGAAGATGGCGAAACCAGCAACTAGACAACAACTTGTTGATTATTGTTTAAGGAAGCTGGGTGCTCCTGTACTGGAAATTAATGTCGATGATGATCAGATAGATGATCTAGTTGATGATGCATTACAACTCTTTCAAGAACGCCATTTTGATGGTGTTGAAAGAATGTATCTTAAACATAAAGTCACTCAAGAAGATAAAGACAGGGGAATCGCTAATAATACAGATGGTAGAAGTGTAGGTATTGTAACTACTACTGCAACTTCAGTTGGTATTGCAACAACTTCTACCTATTATGAAAACTCTAATTTTATACAAATTCCAGACTCTGTAATCGGCATTGAAAAGGTATTCAAGTTTGATACTAGTTCAATATCTGGTGGAATGTTTAGTATAAAATATCAATTATTTCTAAATGATCTTTACAGATTTAATTCTATTGAGTTAATGCAGTATGCAATGACTAAGAGTTATCTGGAAGATATTGATCATTTACTAACAACTGATAAACAGATTAGATATAATAAAAGACAAGATAGACTTTATCTTGATATTGATTGGGGTGCTCAGTCAATAGATACTTACTTTATTATTGATTGTTATAGGATTTTAGATCCAGATACATTTACTGGTGTTTATAATGATAGTTTCTTGAAGTTATATTTGACCGCATTAATTAAAAGGCAGTGGGGTCAGAATTTAATTAAGTTCCGTGGTGTTAAATTACCAGGTGGACTTGAGTTAAATGGTAGAGAAATATATGATGATGCTGAAAAAGAAATAGAGGCTATTAAATCAAAGATGACTTTAGAGTACGAATTACCACCTTTAGATTTAATAGGTTAGTAAGATATGGCATTAAATCCCTTCTTTCTGCAAGGATCTCAGAGTGAGCAAAGACTTGTTCAGGATCTAATTAATGAACAACTCATGATTTATGGAGTTGAGGTAACTTATATTCCAAGAAAAATGGTGAATAGAAGTACCGTCATTGAGGAAGTAACAGCATCTAAATTTGATGATAATTTTTTACTTGAAGCATATGTAAATACATATGAGGGATATGGTGGACAAGGAGATATAATGACCAAATTTGGAGTTAGTTTAAGAGATGAATTAACTCTAACAATATCAAAAGAAAGGTTTGAGGATTTTATTTCTGCCTTTTTAGAAGTATTACCAGACGATGAAGTAGATGTATATACTAGACCAAGAGAAGGAGACTTAATATATTTCCCATTAGGAAGTAGATTGTTTGAGGTTAAGTTTGTAGAGCATGAAGAACCTTTCTATCAGTTAGGTAAGAATTACGTTTATCAACTTAAATGTGAATTATTCGAGTACGAGGATGAGGATATTGATACTTCAATTGATGAGATTGATAAAACAGTTGAAGATATTGGATTTATCACTACACTTCAATTAATTGGAGCAGGTGTTACTGCTACTGCTAATGCTGGATTAAGTCAGCCATCTGGATATATTAGAGAACTTACTCTAGTTAATGATGGAAATGGATTTACTGCAACTCCAACAATAATAATTGAAAATGCACCATCTGGAGGTGTAAATGCAAGTGCTGTTGCATTCACCACAACTAGATCAAATATAACATCAGTTGAAAGAATAGTATTAACAAATGCTGGTTCTGGGTATACAGTTGCACCTCAAGTTACTTTTGTTGGTGGTGGAGGATCTGGTGCTATTGCAACTACATTAGTTGAAACTTCACAGAAGGGTGTTATTAATTTCACTATGACTGATAATGGTGTTGGTTATGCATCAACTCCAGCAGTTGGATTGACAACTGCACCTGTAGGTGGAATTAATGCTACTGCTGAAGCAGTTATTAGTGCAGATAATAAGGTTACTTCTATTAGGATTACAAATCCAGGAATGGGTTATACTGTAACACCAACAGTTACTATTGCAGATCCAGTTACTTTATCTGGACTTGGTACATATCTATATGGAGAAACTGTAGTGGGTCAAACATCTGGATGTAATGCTGAAGTAAGAGGATGGGATGTTGATACTAAGATTCTTAAGGTTACTAATGTAGGAATTGGTACTACAATTTCTGCTTTCTATCCTGGTGAGAAAATAGTTGGTACTGCATCATCCGCAAATTATTCAGTTGATACATATGATGGAAGGGATATATATGATAAGTATGATACAAACGATGAAATTGAGGCAGAAGCAGATCTGTTGCTCGATTTCACTCAATCTAATCCATTCGGACAAGTATAATGTTAGGAACATATTTTTATCACGAAATATTACGAAAGACTGTTATAGGTTTTGGTACTTTATTTAATGATATTCGTATCAGGCATAAGGATGGTACTGATAGATCTATTAGTGAAGTAAGAGTTCCATTGGCATATGGTCCAATGCAAAAATTCTTAGCAAGATTAGAACAACAAGAAGATTTAAATAGAGCAACTCAATTGACTCTTCCTAGAATGTCATTTGAGACTAATACTATTTCATATGATTCAACAAGAAAAGCAGGTGTAACACAAACTTTTAAGGCATCTGATGGAACTAATTTAAGAAAGGTTTATATGCCAGTCCCATATAATGTTGGATTTGAGTTAAATATAATGACTAAGTTAAATGATGACGCACTACAAATTGTTGAGCAAATATTACCATATTTCCAACCATCATTTAATCTTTCAATAGATTTAGTTAATGTAATTGGAGAAAAAAGAGATATACCTGTAGTACTTGATAATATATCATTTACTGATGATTATGAAGGAGACTATGCTACTAGAAGAGCATTAATATACACACTTAATTTTACTGCTAAAACTTATATCTTTGGTCCAATTGCAGATTCTACAGAAGGACTTATCAAAAAGGTTCAGGTCGATTATGCTGCAGATACACGTATTGGTACAAAGAGAGAATTAAGATATACTGCTACACCTAAAGCACTTAAGGATTATAATGATGATAATACAGCAACCTTAACTAAGAACATTGCTAAATCTACTACTAGAATAACTATTAATGATAGTTCTAACCTAGCAATTGATAATAGAATTATTATTGATACTGAGATTATGAAGGTTAAGGAAATTCCAGATGGAACTACTATTGTTGTTAAGAGAGGATGGGATAATACAACTGCAGCATCTCATTTAGAAAATGCTTCTATTGATGTACTAAGTACTGCAGATAATGTATTAGTTGATGTTGATGATGACTTTGGATTTGATGGTACAATAGAAGATTTTACTGATGGTAAAACCTATAGTCCTACTCAAAGAACTGACGTATAAGGATGAATACGATGTCTAGTTATGACCCTATTGATGAAGCATTAAATACTTCAAGTACCATAGAAGTAAGCAACACACCAGAAGGTGGTTGCATAAAAAGACAAGATGCTATCAAAAATGTAAGTGATGATGTCACTAAAGATTATGAATATACTCGTGCTAATTTATATTCTTTAATAGAGAAAGGACAAGAATCTCTTAACGGTATAATGGAACTTGCTGGTGAAAGTGCAAGTCCAAGAGCATATGAAGTTGCAGGACAGATTATTAAGTCTGTTGCAGATACTACTGATAAGTTATTAGATCTTCAGAAAAAAGTTAAAGAAGTTGATGAAGATGTTGTTAAAACTACAAATAATGTTACTAACAATGCAGTATTTGTAGGTAGTACATCTGATCTACAAAAAATGTTAAAAGAAATGGGTAAAAATAAGTGAATATATCACTACCACTTAATATAGAGGTACCTAAGAATCAAACAGATTTTTATCTTGGATTGATGTTTAGAGAAAGTTTAGACTATGATAGTGGAATGTTATTTGTTTTTGAGGATGTTGGTGTTAAATCTTTTCATATGAAAAATACTAGGATACCTCTTGATATAGCATTTATAACTGAAGATGGTAAAATTGAAAGTATTAAAGAATTAGAACCATTTAGTCTTCTTCCTGTTTATTCTAATTCAGAAGTTTTGTATGCGTTAGAAGTAAATAGAGGGTGGTTTACAGAACATAATATTAAAATAGGACAAAATATATTTGCAGACACAACAAGGGTAATGACAGAACAAAAGACTTTTGCTCAATTTAGATCTGCTAAATAACTCAATAAAGGATAAAGAAAAGTATCATGTTAACGAAAGTCTTAGCTGCCGAAGGTAATCTTTCTAGCCCTTCTAATGTTGATACAGCGACTGTAGTAAGGCTTTACAATAGCCATTCTGGAGCATTAGTAATTACTAGAAAAACTGCTGGTGGTGTTACTATAGGTAGTTTTACTGCTGTAAATGGTCAAGTAATATTTGTAGAGAAAGATCCAACTGACACACTTACTGCTGCATCTAATGCTGCAACAATATTAGTAGCAAAAGTTGCCTACGCAAACTAATTAGGTTTTTGGTATGAATATTAATGATGTATATCTGGGTAATCCTAATTTAAAGAAGGCGAATACCCAGATTGAATTTACTGAGGATCAAGTTGTTGAATTCCTCAAGTGTAAGGAAGATCCCATATATTTTACTAGAAATTATATAAAAATCGTTTCTCTTGATGAAGGACTGGTTCCTTTTGATATGTACGATTTTCAAGAGAAGTTAATTGATAGATTTCATAATAATAGATTCAATATCTGTAAGATGCCACGACAGACTGGTAAGTCTACTACGTGTGTGTCTTATTTGTTGCACTATGCAGTTTTTAATGATAATGTAAATATAGCAATACTTGCTAACAAAGCATCTACTGCAAGAGATC
>MDSV01199798.1_pt1 | contig 34596 bp, 37 predicted proteins | sample 810851 | NCBI WGS metagenome assembly MDSV01 (sample SAMN05326640, study PRJNA326480) | marine metagenome | isolation source: seawater | place: Atlantic Ocean: North East | collected 2012 | reverse complement strand
GCACAATCCTTGACTGAGGATTATGAAAAAGCCATGAAGGGAAAAAACAAGAAACCCTACAAATCATCCAAAAAAACAAAATCACAAAAAGACCTCAAAGATTGGGGCGACCAAAAGTGGACTACAAAATCGGGTAAAAAGTCCTCAAAGACGGGTGAGAGATATTTACCTGAAAAAGCAATCAAAGCATTGAGCGACAAGGAATACAAAGAAACTTCCGATAAGAAGCGAAAAGATACTAAGAAAGGTAAGCAATTTTCAAAGCAACCAAAAAAGGTTGCGGAGAAGGTAAAGAAATATCGGGCTGAGGAGTTTGAAGCGAGAGGAGATAGAATTAGTAAAGGACTATATTGTGCAGGTTGTGGTGATGGTCGGAGGAAACTGAAACTCTTGGATATTTATGATGATGGTTATGCCGAATTATATTGTAAATATTGCGAAGCAGACCATAAGAACTCAGGAATGCCCACCATTTATGTCGGTGATGAAAAATATTACTTGAAAAAAGAGGGATACGAAGCCGAAGAAAAGGCCATAGAAGTAGTGATTCAAAGAAGCACAAACGATGAGAAAAAACTGATGGCGATTTTTACCTATCCTGATGGGAAAACTAAAACGACTCACTTTGGGCAAAGAGGTGCAAGCGATTACACCAAACATGGCGAAAAGGAAAGGATGGAAAGATACCTTGAAAGGCATGGGGGTGGAACAACTACAAGCACTAAAGAGGATTGGAAAGACCCCACAACCGCAGGTGCATTATCCCGATGGATTCTTTGGAATAAGCCGAGCCTGAGTGCAAGTTTCAATGACTTCAAGAAGCGATTCAATCTCAAGGGAGATTTGAAAGTCCAAAAGTCGGCTGAATCATTTGAATCTGAAACTATCACCTTTGAATCGTTTAGAGGAAGATGGAATGTAGGTCAAACAAGAGATATTGAAGGAGTCCGAGTCAAGAAACTGAGAAACGATTTTTACCGATTAGATTTTCAAGGCGAATCAACAATAATTAGGGATGGAGTGTTCTTTGAAATCAACAGGAATAATAGAGGAGGATTTTCAAGAGGAGAATATGATAGGGCTTTGAATAGTGAACTACGAAGAAGTGGGTATAGTGAAAAAGATGTTCCTGATAATATGGAGGCAATCATCCGATGGAAACACAAAGTCGGAGGTGGAAGATTAGTCATTAGAAGGCCATTCAAAAAAGCAAGGCATATTTTTGCAGGTGGATTATACCATTTCATGTTGCCCGGTCAAAGATATGATGGTGTTTTCTATCCAACAAATAGGGGAAAGACATACAGATTCGTTAGAAGGAACGGAGAACCAATAGTAGGGAGATTCCCTAAGAAAAATGAAGCATGGTTGGATATTCGGTATGATGCCGAAACCTTTGATTCAGACACTTACATCACAAGAAAAAACAGAAGAACAGGAAATAAAGTTAGCCTTGTCGCACCGGGAATTGAAGCAAGTGAAGATGAAGGGTGGATGCTTATTTGTGAAAAACATAGTGCAGTTGCTACATTTGAAACAAGACAACAAGCCGAAAGGCATTTTGCTTATCCCGACCAATGGTGCGAATATTGCATGGGTAATGTAGAATATTATGGTGAATCATTTCAATCACCTTACACTCCAAGCCAAGAACTAAGCGACTATACTCCTGAAGATTTGATTGAATCCTCAGCGATTGAAGGATTTCAACCATTCAAATATTCCGTCATGGGTGATTAGTCAATGATACCAAAACCAATATACACATTGATGGATACTCTTGAAAATCAAGGGTATGAGGCTTTAATCGTAGGAGGTGCGGTCAGAGATAAATTGTTAGGATTCACACCTAAAGATTATGATTTAGCCACGAATGCCACACCTGACGAGGTTCAAAAGGTAGTAGAGTCGATGGAAGGCTACACCTATATCATGGGCGCAGAAGGTGAGCAAGCAAGAAGGGCATTAACAAGTTTGATTTTGACTCCCGATGGCGAGCAAGTTGAGATAACGACTTATCGAGCAGAATTAGGATACGAAGAGGGTAATAGGGCTAAACCTATTGCTATCCCTGCGGAAACCTTTACTGAAGATTCATCAAGACGAGATATTACAATCAATTCAATGGGGATGGATAAGGATGGAAAGATTTTCGACCCCATGAATGGTCGAGAAGATTTGAAAAAAGGCATTGTAAGAGCCGTTGGTAATCCACATGAGAGATTTCAAGAAGATGCCTTACGAATGATTAGGGCCATCAGATTCACAGTTCGATTTGGTTTTACTCTTGATAGTGAAACCGAAAAGGCTATAAGAGAGAATGTAGAATTAGTCAGTTCTCTTTCGCCAAATAGGTTGAGAATAGAAGTAGGGAAGGTTTTGTATTATCCAAATGGATTCAAAATGTTGATGGAAACAGGAATATTGCCTGAACTTATGCCTGAATTAAGGAATCTAAAGCAATATCAACACAACCTGAAATATCATCCTGAAGGGAATGTGTATAATCACTACCTCAAGACATTTGAAACCTTTACTACTCTTCCAAGTAGGACTGAATTAGGTGGGTGGGCAACTTTATTCCACGACATCGCTAAACCTGAAACTGCTGAATGGCAAGGTCAATATCACACCTATTATGGGCATGATAGAGTTGGTAGCGAATTGATTTTAGAAAGATACAAAGTGAAGCCGTTCCAATTTTCTAATCAAGAACTAAAGGCTCTTGCGTGGACTACGGAAAAACATCTTCAGCAATTTTGGGAAATGAAAAAACCATCGAAGGTTGCTGAGATGGCGAACAATCCTTACTACCCTCTATTACTTGAGGTGATTTTTGCTGATAGTATGGGGATGCACGATGATGAATTAGATGCACGATTAGAATATATTGAAAAAGTGAAAAACGAAGTGAATGCGAGAAAAGAAAAAGTAGGGCAAAGACCTAAAGGTTTCGCCATGAAGGTGTTCACAGAATTAAACATCCCTGCGGGCAAAGGAAGGGGTGAAGTGATGAAAAAAATTGATGACCTAATTGCCACAGGAAAGGCACAAAATTACGATGAGGCGTTGGGCTTGGTGAAGGGCGAAAGTGTATCCTTTGAGGCGAATTATAGTAGTTATGGCTATACAGGTTATGGAGGTAGATTGATAAGACCCACCAAAGATGCTCGGACTGCGATGGGTTGGTCTAAACAAGACGAAATCAATTGGAGGAAAGCAAAGAAAGATTCTGTAAAGGGTGAAAGGATTTACCCCTTAAATTATGCCGAGTCAGGCTACCTATTTCCTAACACCCTTAAAAAACCCGAAGATGTGAAGGTTGAGGTAGAAGAGGAGAATATGGTTAAGACAACTTGGGGTCAATTAAGGGAATCTTTCATTGGCACGAATAAGGAGGATGAAGATGACGAAGGCGCAGATTGGAAGGAATTGTTTGGGGTTGAACATTATACGGATGGCAGACCTATGACTTGCCCGATTTGCATTAGAGAACTAAGTAATTATCCCATACCGAGTGCTGATGTATAGTTGAAGAAATCATCGCTAACATCTACGATTTTATCATTGATGTAATAGTAAATATTCTTACTCCACTCAATCAAGAATGGCCCTGTAATGAGAGTAGTTGCTAATGCACCCATCGCAATCGCAAAATTATTCTTTATTGCGATTTTGTTTTTTGAATAATATTTTCTAATTCCCATATCTGCGACTGTGAAAACACCTAACATACCTAATGGGTTGGTTTTCAAGGTCATAATGATGAATGAAGTAGCAGACATCCCTTGTTTAATCGCCATTGGGATAAGAGCCATATTTCTTAATTTATGCTTTTGATAAATAAATATGTCGGTGGATACCTTGAAATAGGTGTTTAGGATACTCAAGGTTATGGGGTATCAGGATTACATTAAAAAACTTCAACAAAATTGTGATGAAGTTTATGAGATTGCTAATCAAGCAAGAAGTAAAGGTTTTGACCCCAAACTAACAGTAGAAATACCTCAAGCACATGATTTGGCCGATAGGACTCAACAGTTGTTGGATTTTTTACATCCGAGAGATACGGCCAATCAAATCAGAGAATTGACTCAAAACTTCGATGGTAATAGAGAGTTGGTAGCCCTTGAGATTGGAAAGATAGTGGCGGCTGAAACTTACCTTTATGGTGTAGGTAAAAAGTGTCTTGTTTGTAACGGCACAGGTATAATCAAAAAAGGTGAATGGAAAACTGAAGATTGTTTCGTTTGCGGTCAGAAAGGAAGGACTTATGAATACCTTGAAATACCTCATTACAATGAAACACTTCAAGAGTTTAACAAGTTAGAAGAATACAATAACAAACAACAAATTGCGGATTCAATATATCATGGAGTTTGTGCAGGTTTAGCGGTTTTGACTGAGGGCATTTTGGTTGCACCACTTGAAGGTGTAGTGTCTGCTAAATTGATGCAAAATGAGGATGGTTCAGAATGTGTAGCAATATCGTTTGCAGGGCCGATTAGGTCAGCAGGTGGAACAGGTCAAGCACTTTCAGTCCTGATTGCTGATATTCTAAGAAGGATGTTTGATATTGATAAGCCGATAATGACCTTTGAGGAAGTAGAGAGATACAAAGAAGAAGTGAGTTTTTATGGGAGAGGTCTGCAATATAGACCAAGTAACCCTCAACTTGAAATAATTGCGAAAGAGTGTCCCATTTACATTGATGGCGAAGGCGTGGGTCAAGAAGTTTCAGGTCAAAGAGATTTGAAAAGAGTTCCTACCAATAAAGTTAGAGAAGGGAGTATTCTTGTAATGTGTGAGGGCTTAGTATTGAAAGCCCCTAAAATAATGAAGTATGTAGATGCTCTTGAACTTGATGGGTGGGATTGGTTGAGAGAGTTTATCAAGAAGGGAGGAGATGATAATGATGATACACAAATCAAACCTGATTACAAATATCTTGGAGATGTTTTGGCAGGGCGACCTGTATTTAGCCAACCTATGAATGTGGGAGGATTCCGATTGAGATATGGTAGAAGTAGGCTCGGAGGATTAGCCACAACTTCTATTCACCCACTTACTATGAGAGTTCTTAATTCATTTATTATTATTGGAACTCAAATCAAATATGAAAGGCCCGGTAAGGCTACTGTCCTAACACCCTGCACAGAAATAGACCCACCTTATGTTCAATTCAAAGACGGTTCTGCTAAACGGTTGAAATCGAATCAAGATTTAGAGGAGGGGCTTGCTACTGACTCTGATTGGCCGATTGAAAAGGTTTGGGATTTGGGTGAGATTTTGATACCTGTGGGCGAGTTCATTGAGAACAACCATCCGTTGATACCAAGCCCTTACAATGGTGATTATCATAAGGCACTATTGGATGGAAAATTATTGAGGGATTGTGATAACTTTACAGACACCTATATGCAAGCCAAAGAAAATCAGATTCCACTTAATCCCAAATATGTTCCCTTCCTATCAGATTTATCTGCTGAGGAATTGATAAAATTAAACGATTCATTATCAATATCCGTATATGGTGATGGTTCAATAAAAATTAGTGAAGATGCTTTAGATTTAGCATATAGATTGTGCATAGATGTAGAATTGAAAGATGAAAAATATTATCTGATTGGAGATAAATCCTACTTAATACTACACCTTCACAAATTGTTGAAAACCCATGTGGGTGAAATAGCAGGGTTGAGTGCGCTCGATTTAGTTAATAAGATATTGCCTGTCGAGATTAGGACACCTACAACATATCGAATAGGTGCGAGGATGGGTAAGCCTGAAGGGGCAAAACTTAGAGAAATGAAACCTTCAATTCATAGTTTATTTCCTGTCGGTTTCAATGTTGGCGCACAAAGAAAGGTGGTGGATTTGATTTCATTAGATGAGGAAGTCCATATAGGTATCCGAGAGTCAGATGATGGGACTGAAACCATTGAGGGAGTTTATGAGGGTAAGGAAACTACATTCAAAGATATTGAGAAAAGAAAATTAGATTGGGGTGAATTGTGGAGAGAGGCCAAAATGAAAACTCATACTACTAATAATCCACCAATCAAAGGAGTCAAAGGTATGACGAGTGCAGAAAAAGTTCCTGAGAATCTTGCGAAAGGAATATTGAGGCATAGAAATAATATCTCAGTATTTAGAGATGGCACAGTAAGATTTGATATGGTAGATATTACAATGACTCATTTCAAACCTGCTGAGATAGGATTATCTCTTGAAAAGGCTCAAGAACTTGGGTATGATGTAAAATCAGTTGATGATGTAGTAGAACTGAAACCTCAAGATATTGTAGTTTCCTCAATGATAGCAGAGGAATTGCTAAATACATCTAAGTTTATTGATGACTTATTGGTTTCGCTTTATGGTTTAGAACCCTACTATAATGCTCAAACAATTGAGGATTTATTCGGGCAGTTGATGATGGGTCTTGCACCACATACATCAGGGGCTATTTTATGTAGGATGATTGGCGTTACCTCAATCAAAGGTCATTACGGCCATCCATTTTTCCATGCGGCTAAGAGGAGAAATTGTGATGGAGATATTGATTGTGTTATGTTCTTGTTGGATGGACTCATCAACTTCAGTAGAAAGTTCTTAGCAACTACAAGAGGAGGTCAAATGGATGCCCCATTGATTCTCACAACTAAAATCAATCCCGCAGAAATTGATAAGGAAGCCTTGAATGTAGATATTGGGTGGGAATATCCTCTTGAGTTTTACGATGCTACACAGAAGTTCATTAAGGCTAAAGAGGCTCACGATTATGGAATTATTACTGTTGAGTCGGTGCTTGGAACTGATGCAGAAATGGATGGTTTCGGATTTACCCACGATACGGATGATTGTGCAGAATCTCCTCAGAATAATCCTTACAATACTCTTGAATCTATGAAGCAAAAAACGATGGCACAGTTCGCACTTGGGGATACGCTTGTATCAGTAGATAACACAGACCAAGCAAGCAGATTGATTGATAGACACTTGATTAGAGATATGAGAGGTAATTTGAGAGCATACGGACAACAAAAAGTTAGATGCACATTATGTAATCAATCTTATCGAAGGCCACCTTTGACGGGCAAATGCACAACAGTTGTAGATGAAAGAATTGATGCCTTTAGTGGGAAGCCAATCAAAGTTTTATGTCCGGGTAAAATTATACTTACGGTATCAAAAGGTTCAGTTAATAAATATGGGGCATTGATGGATGAACTTGTAGATAGGTATGGGTGCAACTCTTATACAGAAGAATTACACAGGCTCGTTAGTGTATGGGTATCTCAATCCTTTGACGATGGGGAAAAAAATCAATCCTCATTATTTTGAAGCCCTCTAAGGATGTATCCTACCGCCACTAAAATACCATTTTTGAGAGTAGGCTTAACATAGGGTTTAACCGAAGGTAGCCTGATTCTCTTTCTTATCATATACTTTTCTTCCTCAGTATCTTTGTAATTTCCTATACTCTTTTCTCGGAATCCTAATTTTCGATACAATTCTCTCGCCTTTTTATTAGATTCCCTCACATGACCGAAAATAACTTCAACATCACTTTCTTGGGCTTCGGAAATCATACTTTCAACTAATATCGAACCTAACCCTTTCCCTCTCACTCCCCTATCTACTGCCATAGAAACGAAATTAAGGTAAGTGTAAGGTGTCGTCTTATCATCAGTTATCTTATGTTGCCTCCTTGCGGCCAAATATCCGACTACTCTACCATATTCATCCAATGCCACCAATAAAACACTCCCCTTCCGTTTCAGAATCCGAGCAAAATACCCATAATCCTTTTGTGCGGTGATATACTCATTATGCAACATTCGGACTCTACTGAGGTGTTGATATGTGGCCTTTTCGATTCTAAATGTCGTAGATTCGATTTCCAAATCAAAGACATATTTCATCCTCACCTTTTCTTCACCATCTTGATATTTGCCTTCACTCTTTCTCTCAAAACCATGCTCAGTAAATATATTGATACTTTCTTCCTGTGATATTCTCATATCGGCCTGAATATAATCATAACCGCCAATTCGCACTTGAACTAATAAGGCATTAAGTAGTTTTTCTTTAATCTTTTTCACTTCATATTTGTTATCCTCAGTATCGACAACGGCAAGTGCTACTACAATCAAGTGAGGAGGATTGTAATTCGTAGATAAATTATCTCTCCGAATGAAACCTACCATCCGTGTTGCGATAAACCCTACAACCTCATCATCGTCATCTTTGGCTACATAACAAGGCGCATCTTTGTTAGTGACTAATGGTTCGTAATATCTCGCCCTTGCAGGGGTTGGGAATGTTTTTTGATGTAATTCATACACTTCAGGTAAATCAGATATTTTCATTTTCTTTATCTGAATACTACCCATACGGTTAGTTTTGTCGAACTGATATATGAACTTTACTGATACATATTTCCTTCATCATCATCATTTGGTTCTGATTCTTGACTTACCTGAGAGATTATTTGCCTTCTTAGTAGGGCAATTTCCTCACTCAATTCACTCACCCTCTTGTGTAAAACATCAAGGACTTCAAGTATATCACCCATACTCTCTTTCAGATACAAAATCTCATCCTGAACCATACCCATCGTATAGGTGTTCCGTCTGTTAAGGTTTTGTCTAAGTCATTAGAGGTGCAACGCCACCATCTGTGATATTCAAAGTAACTTCAGGGGATTCAGTAAAAGACCCATCTGATTTTTGTATCCTAACTTTTAGATTTACTGTGTAAGGGTTCTCAACAGGTGCGGCAACAGAAGGTGAATAGGCTTTCCATGATGAGTTGTAATCTCTATTGAAATCACCAATTACAGGCAAAGTAACAGAAGCAAAAGGAATTATAGTATTGGTATTGATACTATCTAATTCATCCCCCGCAGTTACGGTGAATATACTTCCTACTTGGCTTGCTGAAACTGCCTGTCCTAATTCGGCCTCCCACAAAATACCATCGCCGGGACCAATATTGGTTGCATCTGCATCCCATGAGAAAACATACTGAACAATCAATTCTGTGGCAGGGTAATCTGCTAAAGTGAGGGAAGAAGTATCTATATTGATTTGCCAAGAATGTAAAACTTGATTTGTAGGGTCGTCAGGAGGGTCTTGGTATCCTTGTGCCATTCCCACCCCTACTGCTAAATTAGGGGTTGTAAATGAGTTTGCCGTATTGAGGGCTGAAACAAGAACAAGTGAAGGGTCTATGGCGACTGTTGGAGGGTTTCCACCGCCTCCACCATTCTGCACACCGTATGCCGCAGTTGTAGTAGTGTATGAGTTGATTCCTATTCCCGCTACAAGGTTGGTTTTTACTGCACCCGCAGGGATAGTTATTGTTTGAGCAGGGCTTGAAACTGTGCTACCATCATCCAACAATATTTTAATCACAAGGTCGAATGATGAAGAACTGCCTAAGTTCTGTGCGGCAAATGGAATTAATGCTAAACTATCTGTATTATTGGTTTGTGTTGAACCACCGCCTTTGACTAACAATTTATTCTGAAGGTTGATATTATCTTCTCCCACAACAGGAGGGTTGGGATAAACCTGCGCTTGAGTCATAAGTTCAGGTGTAATGATAACTCCATCTTCTTTACTCGATGAAGGTAAGAATGAACCACTAACATTTCCCTCAAGAGGCCATGTTGTTAGTCCTGAATTGGCAGGTGTGTTTGCCATTGTGGTTTCAAAGGTAAATGTGCAAGCACCATCAGCAGGTAATACGCTTGTATCGAAATCAGCAGTATATTCTACTTGCATCGAATGGAAAACTTGTTGTGAGGTATTTGAGTTTGAATAGTATTGTGCCAATCCATCAGTAGGAACTGTAAAGGAATTGCCCGCATTCAATACCGTAGTTATTTTATCACTTGCACCAATCGCAGTAACATCGGCTGAGGTTGTTCCATATCTTTGTGTAACAAAAGTAACTGAGGAAATACCAAGATTATATGAAGGCCCTGACTCTTGTTGAGCAGAACATCCATATATTGAAGGTAGCATTTTATTCGACCCCATCAACCGATTGCGTAGTAAGTAGTTGCTGAAACTGCGAAAACTGTTACCGCTTGATATTGCGTGGCTGAAACTGTATAGGTGCTTGCACCATTTATTGTTACACCATTTGGAGTCCCATCAATTGTAATAGAGTTTCCTCCCGTTGCCCTAAACACAACCCATTGAGTTCCCAACACACCCGATGGTAATTCTAAAATTATATTTCCTCCACCCGTATCTACGAAGTAAATCGACCCTGTTTTCGTATTTTGTAATGGGCTACTTGCCGCAGTAGGAATTATGTTTGCGATTGAGGGTAAAGCACCAAGATTGGCGAGTGCATCAGTCGCATTTGAAGCCCCTGTGCCTCCTTGAGCAATTGTAAGGTCAGTTGTTAATCCTGATAAAGATGTAATGTCGGAGTTTGCACCTGAACTTGCCGCACCGAGAGAAGTTCTTGCCGTTGCACCTGATTCGTAAGCAAAAGCCCCTGCGCCTGTGGCTACAAGGAACTCGCCATCAGCAGAGGGCGCACCTACTGTATTCAAATCTTCAAGAACTCCTGTGGTTGTAATAGTTCCTGTGGTTGTAATAGTTCCACCACTTAAACCACCCGATGTTGCGATAGAAGTAACTGTTCCACTTCCACCACCGCCACCGCCTGATGTATCAATAACTGCCTCTCCATTAGAGGCTGAAGTTAAATCCCCTCCTGAAACGGTAATTTTGTTGATTCCAAATCCTGTGGTTGTCCCATCAGTAATGGTTAGGTTAGCATTACCCGCATCTGTTCCTGAGAATTGACCCGACATAATTCATATATGTTCCTTATGACTAATAAAGTTTATGCTTAACGCAAATCTATATTTAGTTGTTAGTTGGTGTTAATTGCTGATATGAAACATCAGTATAACCTGTGAATTGTTCAGTCCAACCTGCGAAACAAGCCTCAATTTCACCTGCTTGAACACCTGAAGCGGCCGCAGTATTGAATACTCGGAATACGATTTGCTCAGTTACAGTAATCGGTTGGTCGAAATGCCATTGATTTACTCTTGGCACAATAGGCGACCATTGGAAATCTTCCCATTCCATAAAGAGTGAACCATCAACCCAAATCTGATATTTCACGCCTGTTCCTGTTCCTTCTGTGTGGCCGAATGTTGAGATTCTGTAAATCTCATCAGCACTAATTTTTTGAACGGTTGTTGTTCCGACACCTGCTACTGAACTGCCACCTTGATTTGGGAATCTCTGATTGCCACCTGTTGCATCATCATTACTTTGTGGTGCAAGTGGAATAGTTGTTAAAGCAGGTTGTGGAGGTGGTGGACTACCTGTTCCTGTTACTGTTTGCGAACCTGCAATACCTGATACATTCACCACAAGAACATCATACCAATCACCGACTGCTAAGTTTCCAACTCCCGTAGGTAAGGGCGCAAAATTAACCTTTTGCCTCGCAATTAAGTTGGATGAATCGGGCTTAGGAACAGTATTCCAGGGGTATCTTGCGGTATCAAGAGCATGAGTGAACTCAAGGCTTTCAACGGCAGGTCGAGTCATTTTTTGATAGGTCTGAGGGTCAATACCCGGTCTTACAGGGGCAGTTGCCAAAGTTTCCGTAGTTGAATACGAACTCAAAGGTCTTGGAGTAGAATCAGTAGTATCAGTAATCAAGGAATATCCTGTTTGGAATGCCTTTTTTCGATAGGGTCTTTTGATGTCCCTTTGCTTATCATTCTGACTCATTCTTTTTCACCTCTAAGCCATTACCACCAATTCACCAATTAGATTCACAATAACAGTCAGGTCAGCCGCAATTGCCGCCCCATCCCCTGTCCTTTCCAAGTGAACCTGAAGTGGTTGTCGGTGTGTAACAACAATAGGGCTTGAGAATGCGAGTGTCTTATCTTGCCTGTCGTAAATATACTCAAATGAAAAATCATTAGTTGGCACAGAATTAGGCCCACTTGTGATTTGAATATCCCATTGGTCGTCTTGCGCCCCAATAGTCGTAGAACCTGCATCGAGTAAGGCTTGAACATTCAAACCATAAACATAGATGATTTCATTGTAAGCCTGTTGAGTGGTAATTGTTTGTGTAAATGTTGTTCCAACGGCATAAGTGCCGTTTCCTACATTGAACCTTGCGGTTAGCATTGATGGTTGTGGATTTTGATTTGCCATATTATCACCCTACTATTTTTTGCACTCCTATTTCTCCAATCAACTTAACCTTTACATTTGTAGGCGCAACTAAGTTTGTTGCCGTTGTAGGCGACCATCGAACATTCACATTCAAAGGTTGCTTGAACTTGATAACAACAGGACAAGTTAATTCAATGAGTTTTGTTCGTGAAAGTGCGGCCGCACCAATATCGAAATAATTGGTTGGAACGGGATTTACACCTGCTTGGATTTGCAGGTCGAAATTATTGTATGTTGCGGCTACATCGGCTTCTGCCGCAGTATTATCTACGATTTCTACGGCAATAGCATAGATTCTCACTTCTTCATTTGCCGCTTGGAATGTATTGATGTTTGTGCTAACCAATGTATTCTGAGGGGATGCCGCACCGAAAGCCGATACAGTTGAATAGATTTCAGGTTGTGGGTCTTGATTTACCATAATTATGCACCTCTTGGGAATTGAGCCTGACCGGGTAAGCAGTTCACTTGTTGTAGCGACAATTCAGCATCAAAACTAATTTTAACAATTGCCGTAGTTGCGGTGCTTTGCCTTTGTGTTACCTTAACCGAAATCGGTTGATTGAATAAAACAAGAATCGGACAAGCGAAAGTAAATGAGAGCGTATCGCTTGCCATAATTGGTGAAAGGTTAAACGAACCATAAGGAACACTTGAGTTTCCTACTTGGATTGAAATATCGAAATCACTTGCTTGAGCATTGGTCGCCAAATTAACTGCACCTGCTTGCGTTGATACGATTGCCCTGAATCCATAAATCCTCACTTCTTCGTTATTTGCTTGCTGAGTATAGATAGTTTGAGTATTTTGACTACCTTCAGCAGTTCCATCGAAGAAATGCTTCGTGGTGTAAATCTCAGGTTGCGGATTTTGATTAGCCATTAAACATCACCTGTTATTTGGACTCGTTGCGCTGATAGATAAGGCTTTCGGTTTTCCTTATTCGCTTATTTCGCCACCACACCACGATAGGGAGTAAAAAACACACATCAAGGAGTATCCCCCATGCGCCTAACTTTTCGATGTCTTGGAGGGCATCTTCAGGAGTGTAAGGCCAATTCCAAACCACATAAATCAAAGATAGTAAAATAAGGGAATAAAAGTAAAGAAAAATATTCAATTTAGATTTCACAATAAGAAATTATTCAATCAGAGTAATTAACTTTTGGGTCATTCATTGAACAATTCCGACTCATCATCATAGTTCGGCATTTCTACCTTTTCTTCCTTTTTCTGTTCCTGTTCGGATAAATGGTAATGTTCTGCAAATGATTTCATATATCCTCTAATTACAGAATAAGAATCCATACCAAGATTATCTACCTCTTGTTGAAGTGATATTCCCTCCCTATCTGCTTCTCTCTCTACTGCAATCTTCAAAGTTGTGAGAATATGGAGGGTATGGTAAAAATCAGCGTTAAATGCCACCCTATACATTTCTCGTATATCGTCTGCCGATTTTTGAGCATGGATGGCTAAAATTACTGCGCCAAGATTCGTGGCAATAATGAATGTGAGTGCATTCCAAATAAGCATATCATTGGGTGTGATAAGCAACCCAATAATCTGCACACAAAGGGCGATAATAACAATGTAAGCAGTAATTTGTTTAGCAGTCAGAAACTTGGCTGAATTATCGGAGAAATTGACCCAATAATCTCGATTACTCATCTTATTCTCTTTTTCCGATAACATAATATTTCTCCCCTTCCATAATGAGTGGTTGTGTATTTTCAAAACCATAAGAACTTAGGCTCTCTGAGATTTTTCGCTTCCATCTACTTTGAGGGTCAAGAATAAAATATTCTTCCCTAAATATTCCTTGATTAGACAACATCAAAAAATCTTCAAAAGTGTATATTTTCAATTCCCTTTCCTTTTTCCCTAAATTGATTCTCGTAGTAGGAAATTGTGCAGTCATTTCGATAACTTCTGCAAGTAGTTCTTTATCATCCTTGAAAAAGGAATTGCCAAAGTAATTTTTCACTTCTCTCTCCACTCCTAAGCCACCTCGTAATCTTTCTTCCATTACCATCCATTCTCTTTCAATCAAAGCATCCCAAGACCTTTTGTTGGAATCATATTCTCGCCCAATAATCGCCCGCCTTTCATTAGCATATTGTTCTCTTCGGCTCAAAATGTAAGATGCCCATTCATCTAACAAAGGTGTTAATTCATCTAATTGCTCAACAATTTCCTCATTGATGTCTGAATCGAGCGTGGATTCATCGGCCATACTACATATTTATTTTTCTTTGTATTTAACCGTTGCCCCAATAATTACTACTCATCGTTTTTCTGAAGCCACCTATGGGACATAATATTTCCTACAAAAGTAGAGATAGTTCCAACCAATACACCCACACCCATACCTAATATGAAGTATTTGGCATCATCATCATCCCTCATGTTGATTTGATTTTGAGTTGCATCGTGCAATTTCATCGTCATTTCAATTCCTCCGCCTTGAGTCCGTTCTTTACTGACTCATGGAGAGTTAGAGGGATAATCAAAAATGGTAAAGACAATAAGAAATAATCTGATAGGGTGAATGCTCTCTTAGGCCATCCATATTTCTGATAGGTTCGCACTACACCTGCCAATGAGGATGAAAAGAAAGCGGCAGAACCGACAAGAGGAACTAATAGATTCCTCCACGCAGTCCTACTCATATCTTCATCGGGAACGGCATCCATACCTTACACTCAGCCTTTCAGATAGATAAAGAGTTCGCTTATTTCTTGAACATATCTCTAAGATTCTGAGGTGCTAAGATTGCCGCCAAAGCCCCAACCCCAAGTAGGATACCAAGAGTTTTAACAGGAGGCTTCATCTTCGTTTCAGGTGCTTCAAAGAAGTGAGAATCAATATGGCTTCCTTCAGGTTCATACACATCGACTTGAACCGACTCATGCCCTTTTGGATAAACTGCTAATCTTCCTTTCGCCACATCATTCCTCCTCACAATGATATTATCTGTTGTAAGTCCTTTACCACCCACAACATCTAAGTTCCATTCAGCATCAAACTCTTCAGCATCAAACTTATCATGGTTTTCCATTAGCCATGAAACTACCTTTGGTGCATCATAATGGTCTGCAATAAACCAAGACATTTCTTGAGCATCTTCGGGGTCAATATCAAATCTATAACAAAACTCATTGTAAGCCACATCTCCTAAGTTTTTAACCATTTCATTCATATCATCAACAGTCATTTCTTCAGCCCCATACCTTTCATCATGGCTTTCTTCTTCATGTTCAGCCCAATCTTCTAAGTCCACATCGCCATGCTTTTTGCCTTCTTCCTTAGCCCATTCTTTGAAGGAAACATTTTCGCCATGAGTGAGCATTTCTTGTTCAGCCCAATCATCAAACTCCACATTGAACTCTTCAGCACTACTCCTCATTTCTACGCTATCTACACCCGATTTGAAACTCAATATTGCTTCCATAGGGTTTTCAAAACAACCTTGCCTTCTCTTGCCGAGTCCATAAGAATATAATTCCCAACATGGGAGGTTGAATACCACACCCGAATAAGAGAGCCGAGCATTGAATCCTTTGTAGGAAAGGTAGTAATCGGGTTTTTCATTAGGCAATCTTTCAGCCATAGGAGTTTTTTCAACGGAAACTCCATGAATTATTCTTGTAGCCCCGTCTTTCCATCTCCCTCTTAAAGATTCAGCCTCAAAGGTTTCAGCACCAAATCCTTCTCCCCTTTCATCTATCAAAGAAAAGTAAAGTTCGGGTTTGTTATACATCACCCATTCAGCGAAGTCCATCTTTCTCCCTCTTCCTCCGAAAGTCCATTCATCTAAGAGTGAGAAGTAAAGTTCAGGTTTGTTGTTCATCAACCATTCAGCGAAGTTCATTCCTCCATCGTAATCTTCTGCCGCCAAAAGAGCGTCAGCGACTTCCATTGTTGCACCTGTTGATGCCCCTGTTAGGATTGCCTTTTCAGCAGTTTTCCCTGATAACGCTTTTTTGGATTCTGCTGAGTAAGGAACTATTGACTCAGCCTTTAGTTCAAAGCCATTATGGGTTGAAACTACTTCTCCTGAGTATCGTTCTGAAGCATACATAAAGTCATAACTACCCTCAGCCAAATCAATCAATTCTTGAACTTTCGGTTCATCCATACCATAGTAAGACAACTCGTAATTAAATCCTAATGGGTCTTGTCGAGCCATCACACCCGATGGTAATTGTGCATAGATTTTATTGTAGTGGAAAGTAGGAATTGTAGTGATGATGACTCCTGATTCAAGAGGGTCGATTGGAGGCATATCCACATTCGGAGGCAAGGTATCTTCCAACTCGATTCCATGTTCCGAGATATGTCCGATTACCTTTGGTTCTTCAATCCAATGTTGAGGGGCAAAATATTTCTCATACGGGCAACTGTTGGTCGAGATATAATCTTGGCCTTCAGGGTCAGTTGTAGGACAATATCCATCCAAAGCCCTCATATCGCTTTTCGTCATGCCACAAACAGGGCAATCAAGAACAGATTCATCTCCTGTTTTTTCATATAGAACCTTGTCCTCAAGGCTTGTGTTAGCCCAAACTTCAGGAGGAATCTTTTCTACAAAGCAAACCGCAGGTGGAACTTCTTCCATCGCAATTGTTTCTTCAAAAGATATAGAAGAGTAGTCGTCAGCATCAAACTCTTCATCATCATCTGATTCATTATCCATCTTTTCAAAATATTCATCTAATTGTTCAACATCATCAAATCCTAATTTATCCATGAAATACTTTCGCATATCCGCAATTTTATTCATATCAACTTCATCATCCTCTTCAGATGCAAAAGGAACATCAGGATTCATCGGTGCTATATTTCCGATAGAACTTCCATCACCTTCAGGTTGCATAGGGGCTATGGAAAAGTCAGCCAACATTTCAGGGGCTTCACCAAATTGTATTTGCATAGCAGAAAGTATATCTCCACCATTCAAATCAAGATTCAAATTATCAATCGGTTCAATACCGATGCCATCAGCATCAATAATAGGAGTAGGAACAGTTTCAGCAAGCGGAAGTGCTTCAGCCGCTTCTCCTTCTTGGCCGTAAGCCATTTCACTTGGGCCTACGATAGCAGGGACATTTTCTTCCTGTGTTGCTTGACCTAAATTAGCCTGACTTTCCTCTGATTCAAAATCTTCAGCATGAAGTGGTGCATCAGGATTCATAGGGGCGATATTGCCAATCGAACTTCCATCGCCTTCAGGTTGCATTTCAGCGATTTCAAAATTAGCATCCATTTGTGGTGCTTCATCATAAGTGATTTGCATATCTTCAACAGTAGCGTCAGGAAGTGATAAATTATCAATCGGTTCAATACCGATTCCATCAGCGTCAATAATTGGAGTTGGAACAGTTTCAGCAATCGGAAGTGCTTCAGCCGCTTCTCCTTCTTGGCCGTAAGCCATTTCACTTGGGCCAATGATTGTAGGAACATTTTCTTCCTGAGTTGCTTGACCTAAGTTTTCTTGGCTTTCCTCAGACATCATCGCAAAGTTTTTAGGTGTTCCCACACTATTTCGCAATTCGGCCGCAGTATCAGCACTACAAAAGGTATTACACAATCTACCTTCGTAAAATCCTTTTACTTGATATTTCGTTCCTCTTTTCGTTTGTAAGTCAATAACTTCCGAAACTTCAAAATCAACCTTCTTCCTTAGTGAAGGACAATATCCAAAATGTGTAACCATATTCTTTTCATCTCCACCATACTACTTATCACTTTTGGGCGTAAGTCAGCAAACTCTGACCTACTGCATTCCCATATTCTCCGAAACCTAATCCCATATCATAAGGCAAAGGTGCAAGCGAGAATTGCTCAGGGTTAGTTAGCATCATGGCGTTATTATCAATATGATTTTGTTGCTCGGCTCTTTTTTCTTCTTCAGCCTCTTTTTCTTCTTCATAGTCGGCCTCTAATTTGTTCATCATTTTCAGATATTCTTCTGCTTCTTTCTGAGCAGAATGGCCTCGACTCAATCTTCCGAAACTCAACCCCATAAGTAAAGCCCCTCCCAATCCAAGAACCCAACCTAATGAACCTTGAAATAATCTATCTCCTTCTTCACTTCTACCGTTTTTGATGGCATCAAAAGCCACCACACCTACCATAGTAGCCCCAACTGCACCTGTGGCCGCAGTAGCAGGGTTATCTAACTCCCTAAATATAGAAGGAGTAGTAGGCTCGACCTCAGAAGTTTCTTCTTCCATCTCTGCCCTTAGTTGTTCTATATCAATCACTTTAACACCACCACTTAGAAGGCTCGGCCTCCGAAGTTCTGTCCGAATGACGAAACAGGCGTGGCTCTCATATAATCGTTTGCGGTTTGTCCGTATGCTTGACCTTCAAGTGTCGAATAGTATTCCTTTACTTCCGATACACCCGCATTCACAGTAAGATTTGAAACAGGTTTTTCCTCTGCACTAAATTGGTTTGAAAGCGAACCTCTTAGCCTGTCGAATAACTTGAAACCGAAATATAGCGCACCCGCCAAGACAACAGGCCCAAGTATCGCACCAACGGTGAACATAGCCCCTGTTCGTGCAGGTTTCATCACTACTACTTCTTCAAGTTTGTAATCAACCATAGTCAAGCCTCGATATAATGTTTTGCGTTCCGATAGATAAGGCTATCGGTCAGATACCCATTTGGGTGAATCCTAATGTCGCACTTAACACAATAAAGAAACCCACACTTGAATACCGAATAACTTGCTCTTGAATATATTTTTTCAATTCTAAAATGGGTGCTAAATCAAACTTCATTTCCTTGAACTCATCCCGCAATTCAGACATATCAGTTTTTAGGTTATCAATATCTTTACTTTGAGTTCTAACATCACCCTTAATATCTCTCAAATTATCCCTCATATCTTCATTTCTATCGAAATATTCAGTTTTGAATTGAATGAAATCTTGATAATGCTGATTTTCAGCCCCTAATGATTCATTTAGAGTTTTCAATTCATTTAGGATGGCTTGAATTGAATCATTTTCAGAAGAACCCATAACTATTCCTTTTCACTTCCGATACATAAAGTTTCCGAAATCAACCATACAGGTTTTTTTCCGAAACTCCGCCACCATCATAATTAGGATTAACGATTCTTTTCAAACGCAACACATCATTGATTGCTTCACTCAAAATATTCTTATCGAGTTCCTTTTTAGTTTCCATACTTATCATGTAGGCCGTCATTACAATTTCTTTCAAGTAAGCCCCTGAAAGACCTTTTGTTTTATTGACTGCACCATTGACTTTCACATTCGCACCTAAATCTTTCAAATATTTAGTAAGTATGTGCTTCCTAAGTTCATCACTCGGCAAGCCGAAATCTAACCTCACATCAAATCTACCCGGCCTATCTGCAAGTGCGGCATCGAGATGTTGGGCATAATTAGTAGTAGCAATAGTAATGACTCCATCATTTTTACCCATACCTGCAAGACAATTCAAAAACTCCCCCAATAATGGATGCTCTCCACCCCTCACAGTTCTATCTAATCCACCAAGAGTATCTATATCTTCCACGATGACTAAGCATGGCGAGATTTTTCTTGCCAACTCATACACTCGTTTAATATCGCCCACTTCTGATACTGAATCAGTAGATACATAAATCGCTGAACAATCCAAACTATTTACTATGACTTCACAACAAAGTGTCTTACCTGTTCCCGGTGGGCCTGTTATTAGAATGCCTCTACTCGTAGGCAATCGGTTTTCCCGATATGTTTCTATATTTCTAATGTAGTTGGTAATATTCCTTGTAATAATTTTTTTCTGTTCATTACTTACAATCAAATCCTTCCACCCTACTTCCTTAATATCTAAGAATCTCCACTTGCTATCTACCATTTGATTTTTCAATGGATGGTCGTTATCAAAATATTCTATGAAGTCCTTTTTTGCTCTCCTAAATCTTTCCCTTCCACAATGAAATACTTCCATTTCTAATCCTAAATTATCATCAAAAGGAGTCATCCAAATAACATATTTTTCATCCTCATTTTCCTTTGATGTTATGAATAAAGCACCTTTGAAAATTAGTGCCATTTTTTCCCCCTTTCTGACTTCAAAATTATGCTTAGATGGAGGAACTTCTGTTTCTCTTCGCCACGAATAATCCATTGTCTTATCAAGTGTATAATGTTCTTTGATATACTGATACATCTTGTAAAGATAGTGAGGGGTCTTGTGTCCGTCTAAGAACATAGTTTCTGATTCAACCAATGTATCTATCTCCCCTTCCGCCCCCATATAGGACTTGATAGCGGCCATCAAAACATCATCTTCTTTTTTAGTAGTGGTGATGACTTCTGCTAAGACATTCTTTAGTGGTTCTAATTCAACTTCAAAAGAGGGTGCGAATCCCTCCCCCATTCCTTTCGATACGATTTTCAATTTCTCGCCCATACTACTAAGATAGCCGAACACCTACATAAAGGAATTACCTTTCTGTTTTTAGGGCCATCGTAGATTATGGTTTTCAGAGAAGATAATTCCAAAGATTATTACCTCCAAAAGAGTAAATGTTAAATATGATGATTCTATATTTTCCATTTCAACACAAATACAAGGATATAGAACACCCAACCACTCCACACCTCTCGTTAGGTCAAATCAATCGCAGAGTTTTTTCAGTCGTAAAATCGGTGTAATAATTCCACCATTCCGAATCTATATCTTCAGGCTTATCCTCTATATTTCGCACATAGTATTGCCTTGCTACTTTCCCACACAATTCCTTATGCTCGTTATAATTTTGATGACTTAGACCTGATTGATTTCCACCAAAGGCTGAATTATTTTCATGGGCTTCTTTCCATCCGAATAATCCATCTAATTTTACTACTTGGAATACTGATTCATGTTTCATTTTATCTCCACACATTTGCGAACAAAAAATAATATCTTCCATCACACCAATATCTTCTCTAAAGCCTTCGCTTTCTTCGATTCTTTCTCTTTTCATAATTGTAAATGAGGGAAACAATGGATGTTTGGGAATGTAATAGTAGTGATATTCAGGCAACCATTGAGAGGGGTCAAAAGCATGGTATCTTACTTTTGTTTCCCATCTTGTTCCCTTCATTTTGCTAATCATTTCTATTGTTCCTTCTGCTTCTCCAATGAAAATTACTTGATTCTCTAAGGCATGATTCTCAATGTAAGTGGATGCTTGCTCAAGCCAATTTGGATACCAATAATCATCACCATCCAAAAATGCAACATACGGATTATCACCTAAACGAATGGCTTGGTTTCTTGCTTGACCTACACCTATCCCCGTTTGTCGCACATAATTAAATTGAGGATATTTTTCAGCGATTAACTCAGTTATTTCTTTATTGTTCTCATCTTTGGGTGAACCATCACAAATCCAAACTTGATAGTTTTGGAATGTCTGATTGAGAATAGATTCTAAACATCTATCAACCCATTCTCGTTTCACATTATACAACGGCACTATAACATCAAACAACAATATCCCTTTCCATGAATAAATCTTCTTCCTTTTTGGATTTCAATAAGAACATTCGCTCACAATTCAATAATTCGTGAACTGTTTTATCTTGATAAGTCCCACTCGTCATTCCTCTGAGCCATTCATATTCTGAGGGAGTAATTTCTTTCCCAACTAATTCCTCTACTTCCTTCTTATTTTTCTTGCCTTCTCGTTTATTGAGCATTCGGGAACTCATTATCTGACCCTCTCTTGATGTGGGCTTACCTCCATTATCCTTAACTTCTTGTTCCCACTCTTCAATATTCTTGTATCTCTTCCACCCAACTTTCCACGCCCCATGTTCTAATTCCTTTTCTACTAAGTTTCTATCCCATGTTAATCGTTTGTCTAAACTCATTTTAGACATCTTTACATCATTAGTGCTTTGGTCTGAATGAACTCTCAGATAAGCACCTACATAGGGTAAGAATCTACCATGATACCCTGACCTAACAATTTTCATTATCATATCTACATCTTCACCAATTTGATATTTTATGTTGAATCCATCCACATCTTCGACTAACTTTCTTTGAAATACAACGCCATTCATGTAGATAGGATTTCCATAGTGGAAGAAGGGTAACATTTCTGTGGAGAGGTAAGGATAAACCAAATAGTGATTGAGCAAGAAGGTTTTTACTCTTCCAATTTTGAAATCATCAAAGTCAATTATTTTTTTATCATTCGCCTTAACCATACAAAACCAAAATCCAATATTTTCGTCTATTTCATCTCGGATAGCATCTCGGATACTAATTAAGTGATGAGTATAAAAAAAATCATCCCCTCCAAGAAATTGAACATAGGGGTTAGAGCCGAGTGATAGCCCATAATTCTGTGCTTCGGACACATACGGTTCATCAAGATTTGGGTGTCGGTGATATTCAAATCTATCATCATTTTTCAAGTAATGATTTATTGTTTTCATGCTTTCATCATAATGTTCCCAATCATCGGGTGTCCCATCTACTATGTAGCATTTGAACCTTTTGAATTGTTGTGATTTGATAGAGGCAAGACATTCTGCCATATATTTTGGCTTCATTTTCAAAATCGGTATAACAATATCAAACATTCATTCACTCCCTATTTTCGATAAAGAGGACATCTGCGGAACAAACTTTACAATTGAGGTGAACGACAATACCATCTCCCATATAACCATAATTTTCCTTATCTTGTTCTTCTACCCATATTACTTCACTACGACAAAAGTAACAATTAATCTTCCTCATAACCTTTACTTCGTCAAGGAAGTATTTAATGCTTCTTACTAAACAATTATACTAAGATATAGAATATACAATAAGTCAATTTATTCATGTAGATAATACACTAAAAAGAGATTCGTGGAACAGGGGCAGAGAGTGAGTTGCCCCAACTCTCTGTGTGCGCCCCCTGTCCGATTTAACATTTGTGCGTTCACCCTATTAAAGTTTTTGGTGCTTCTGTGTAGGTAGGGATATTACCATCCATATTTTGCCCAACAACTTCTCTTTGCTCTTTCGACAAGTTCAATATTTCTCTTTTATACCATTCGATATTTTTGGCCTTTACTTGTAATCCCATATCCATGACCTTTCTTGCTACCATCGCATCAAGACCGTCATAAAGCACATAAGAAATCATTACTGCTACCGCAGTATTACCTCCACTATCAATTCCTGTAACTCCATCGAGAGTAGTATAGAAGGCAGACCATTGTTGGCCCGGTAGAACATACACAGGAGGGTCTAACTCCATACTCGGAACAACCTCATCAGTCCCATTACAAGTAGAGGATGCACCAATCGGATAAGGTGAAGCAAGACCTGAGATTCCATACGACCCCCAAAGTTGCCTATCAGGATTCAAGAAATAATTAGTCCCATCAAGAACAATTTGCACATGACCTCCCAAATATGGAGAGCAAGCAATCTTCTCAATCACTAAAAACTCATTCGCCCTGATTTCAGCAGGTCGGTTGATTCTAATGCCAAAATTACCGTTGAATATATCATATTGTTGCTTTGCATTCAATGTAATAGGATACCTCGCAGTAGATTGATTCGTAGTCCATTTAATCGTTCCTGTGGCATCAGAAGTGAGATTAGCCCATTCAAAAACTGTTCTCCTAATCGGCATCAACTTCACCCCTATCTGCTTCATCATTTCGTGGAATATAATCAGTCGGATTCTCGGAGGTCGGGTTGTAACTTTTCGGGTCATCTTCAATCGGGGCTTCCGACTTCTCATCAAACGGCCAAGCAAGTTCTTCCACTTCACTCAACCTTTCTATTTCTTTCCTATACCAATCTACATTTTCAGGTGAAACTTGCACACCCATTTTTACTAATTCCTTTGCCGCTATCGCTTCAAAGCCATCATAAACTGAATACTTGATAAAAAGTTCAAATTGACCTGCCGTAAAATCTTGGTTTGTAAATGCAATACTTGATGGTGTTTTGTTGGTAGATGTTGCTTGTCTTGCTATTTTAACTTGTGTGATTCCTTGTTCTGCTACAACACCAAACCCTGCTACGATTTGCGCCCCTGCTAAATCGAAATTGATACCATTGTAATCCGTAGCATCATAGTAAGTGTAGAATTGTTGAAAAGGAATCCCACCCAATTGTGTCGAATAATCAACTGCGATACCTGTTTGCTCATAGAAAACTATATCTTTCACCACAGGCGTAGCAACACCATTGTAATTTTCTACATCAGTTTGATAATACACTACGATTTCTTGATTAGCGTTATTGATGAGTGTAGTATCAGGAACAACTGTTGTGATGGTAGTATTCCACCCTGCCCATGTGAGGAGAGTATCTAATACTACCTTCCATGAGGCTTCATCTTCCCACCCTAAGTCCCACACATCTTGCCCATTGGCTACGGCATAAGTGTCTGCGATATTTTCAAATGCGGCAGTATTCCAATTGTAAGCAGTTAATACATAATAGTAGAGCCTGTTCCCCGCCTTACTTGCTGATACGGCAGAAGGGTCTGCATCTAAAGTTCCAATGTTCGGAATCAAGAGTGGTTCAAAAATCCAACAAGGGCCATTCACAAAATTGATTGCACCTGATAATGGTTGAATTGCCCCATCTACTGTTAAAAGTTCTACATTACTTATTACACTATCGACTTGACTGACTACTTGAGTATTTGGTAGTCCTGAGAATCCATCAAAATAAGTGATATAATCCCCTGCTTTCACTTCAGCCGTAAATAATGTCCCTGCCCCTGTTACTAATGGGTCGCCCGCAAGCCTACTTACCAATCCTGTTAGTTGCACAGGCATTACGATATTGATGGGGTTCGTAATATCATAATCCTCATAGAGAAGCCTTATTGTGCCGATAGGAGTGTTTGCGAGGGCGGCATTTCCACTCACCGCATTTGGCTGACTTGCACTTGCACTTACCATATTTAATCACCATCATCACAAATTAGTTTTGGGGATTGAGAAGCCCATATTTCCTTGAGGCGATTCAATGTTATCATCAAGGCTTGTGTTAGCCCCTCCCAATACTGAGGCTGATTGATATGCACCCCCATTGGTGAATGTAACTCCTACATCCCATGTTTGATTACCCATCACATAAATGTTAAATGGTGCTAAATCTGCTTCACCTGTATCTTCTGTATCTTTGTTGAATTGAGGCTTCTCTAATACTGATTGTTGAGATGGTTTGCAGGGGAATGGAATAGCACTACCGGGCATTCCTATTGATGCAGTTCCATCAGGATTATTGAAAAATAGTGTATCATTCACTCTCGGTTGGAAAAACGCTCTCGGCCCTGCAATACCATATTGTAATGGCAACCCTCGATATGTAGGGTTAGGGTCTGAAACAGTTCTTTCACCACAAGTGTAAAATGTAGGAGTCATAGCAATTCTCTCAATTACTACAAAAGAATTAGCAGGTTGAGTTTGAGAACTTGTATTTTTATCTCCTTTGTTACCTGAAAGAACATCAATTGGGATTCCTTCTTCGGCAGTATTTACAGGAGTAGAGGCTTGACCTGCCGTTGTGCTACTCACACCTGCATCCCACAGGAATATTTGACTTCTCACAGGCATGAGTAAAGATTGTGTGCCTTGATAGATAAAGGATTCCCTTGATTAAAATTAAGATTTAGCCAACCTCATATTTAAGGCTGACGCTGATTGAGTAAAGAAGGGGAAACCCCACCGACCCGTAGGCCGATGGGTGTTTGGTGAGTTTCACTTCGACTTAACCGATTTAAGCACCGTTGCCGTTCATAGGCGCAGGGGCAGAAGCCGCAGATAGTAGCGACCTCTTATACCAATCGACATTACCCGGATTGACTGTGATACCCATTTCTAACAACTTGTTAGCAATAAGTGAGTCCGGGCCGTCATACAAGGTGTATTTGGTAAAGCATTGGTTTGTTCCCGCACCATAACCTGCCGCCTCGTTGAACTGAGTGTATCGAACATCCCATGTTTGTCCCGGTAGCACATACACAGTTGGGTGTAGGCTAAAGGAAGGTTGGAAGTTCACGCTTCGTGGGTATGGACTTGCCGCACCCGGAACACCGTTGTTCGCCACATTATCAGGGTCTTGGAAATACTCAGTTGTGTTGATAACAACTTGAGTGTAAGCCAATGGCCCGAAGTATGCCAAAGATGTAGCACCAACAAGACCTCTTACAGTTGTTGTGGTTGCGTTATCCCTGATACCGAAGTAAGTTGGTGTAGCACCGATTTCTTCAATAACCACGAACTGTGTCGCAGTTGTGGAAGCGGGCATTGTGATGTTGTTACCTACTCCACCGATAAAGATACTGACTGACTTACCGAGCATTGTGTTTGAAGTCCCTGCGCTACCACCTGTGGTTCGTGAGGAATCCCACTCATATACTTGACTTCGCATAGCCATTAAGCAACACCTCCGTTACCGTTTGCCGCTACTTGAGCCGCCCTGCTCTGTTGTTCAAGAAGGCTTCTCTTATACCAATCAACATTTGAAGGATTGACTGTGATTCCCATTTCAAGGAGTTTGTTCGCAATCAATGAGTCCGGGCCGTCATACAAGGTGTATTTCACGAATGCACCAACCGCACCTGTTCCATTTCCACCTGCCGCACCACCAACAATAGCGGATTGGCAAGTGTAAAGCACAGACCAAGTTTGACCCGGTAGCACATACACTTCAGGTGTTAGTGCAAATGATGGCAATACATTGTCGCCCGCAATTGGGCTTGTTCCACCATCAGACGCAGAACCTCTTGGGTATGGGCTTGCCAATCCGGGGACACCATCTTGCTGAGTAACATCAGGATTCTGAAAGTAATCCGTTGTGTTAATCCTAACATTTAGTGCGCCACCTGACTGTGGGCTTGCCGCAATATCCTCAATAACCACGAACTGCGTTGCAGTTGTGGAAGCAGGTTGCGTTATGTTCGTTCCTTTACCACCAATGAAAATATCGAGGGACTTATCCGCTTCGATATAAACACAATTGGGGTTGCTACTTTGCCTGATATTACTTCCTGTGGAAGTAGGGGCAAGGCTTGTCCATTCATATACTTGACTTCTCATCGCCATATTTTTCATTCTCCATTTTTTTTATTTCACCCGAAGGTTATTTATTAATTTCTTTTTCTGACTATTTAAGCCTTGCGGCACATCCACTTTCACAAAGTTTAATAACATAACCTTAGTAGGAGAGTATATGTTGGGATACGCTTGCATAAATATGGAATTGAGAGAGCAAAATATATTCACGAATAGGACTTTGAGAAAGGCTACACTTGAGGAGAAGGGATATGGATACTTGAGTGAACTAATTTTACAAAATCTTGAGGACTTACATACTATACTAAAGCACAATGAAGAAAAAGGTATTAGATTTTTCAGAATATCCTCAGAAATATTCCCATTCATTTCACATCCTGAATTGGGATATAACATTGAGGAATTACCTAATAATGAGCAAATCTTAGAAAAGATGAAAATTATTGGAATGTATGCAATTCAACACCAACACCGACTCACAACACATCCCGGCCCTTTTAATGTTCTCGCATCACCCAACCCAAAAGTAGTTGAAAAAACAGTTCTCGACCTTGAAGCACATAGCACGATATTCGACAAAATGGGTTTCACCCCCTCATATTACAATAAAATAAATATCCATGTAGGAGGTGCATACGGTGAACCCACTCTTGCCCTACAAAGATTTTGTGATAATTACAAAAACCTCCTCAGCGACAATCTAAAACAGAGATTAACTGTTGAGAATGACGATAGAGGAAATCTGTATTCAGTTCAAGAACTCTACGAAGGAATATACAAAGTCATTGGGATTCCCATTGTGTTTGATTACCACCACCATTATTTCTGCGATGGAGGACTACCTGAAAAAGAAGCACTTGAACTTGCCATCTCTACATGGCCTAAAGATATAGTCCCTGTCGTTCATTATTCGGAATCAAAGAGTGAAAAGTTAGGTAAGCCACCAAGCCCTGCTCACTCAGATTTGGTATTTGGGCCAATGAACACTTATGGAAAAAATATTGATATAATGATTGAGGCCAAACACAAAGAAAAGGCATTACAAACATTACAAATAATCTCTATTCAAGATACACCAATTCCCCACGAACCACCCTCAATTCGTATAGGTGCTTGAGTAAGGTTAATAAATGATGACTCTTTGCGAGTAATATGGCTAACAAGATGTTGAACCACTTTACTAATTATGCGAATGCAATCAATAATGATTGGTCTGATAAAGAATGTGATAGATATTTGAAGGTGTTTTCTAATTATGGAACACCAAAGACGGTGTTAATTTCAACATTGATTAAGATGAAAAAGGAGAATCCACCCTATCAAGGAATAATTCATGCACAATTGTTTGAAAAAATATTCAAACCGATGAGGGAAAATAAAAAAATCCCTACTGCGATACTAAATCAAGATTGGTTCTGATATTTAATATCAGACGCAACAATCGTAAAGCATCTTACCACCGTAGAAGATACCACCAACACCAAGAATCTTTAGTGGGGTTACATCTCCAACCATAGGTAGTGAGATAATGTTAAACTCACCGATGTTCTGCTTTAGCCATCCGAATTGGTGAATGCCGAGTAAGAACATTACTCCGCCCATCATTCCTTGTTCAGTTGTTAATCCTCTCAAATCCATATTTTTTCATCTCCTTTTCATGCACTTGGCATTACGCAACAATCATAAAGCATCTTACCGCCATAGAAAATACCGCCTACACCAAGAATCTTTAGTGGAGTTACATCTCCAACCATAGGTAGTGAGATAATCTTAAACTCACCGATGTTATCCTTTAGCCATCCGAATTGGTGAATGCCGAGTAAGAACATTACTCCGCCCATCATTCCTTGTTCAGTTGTTAATCCTTTCAAATCCATATTTTTCATCTCCATTTATTTACTGACCGATTACAGGCCCGACTCCTTCAACCATACTAAAGTTGTTTCCAACCGAAACACCTGTTGGACTGTGTGTTACACCTTCTGCACTTCCATACCATTGTGTAACTGAACCCGACATAGGCATTACCATACCTTGTGCTACTGCTGAATCGTATTCAGGAAGAGAAGGGTTGCTTAGACCACTCATAGTCCAATCAGGGACACCACCCATAGTAGTATCCTTCATAGTTGGATTGTAAGAAGTTGCGGAGTAATCAGGAACATAGTCATGTGCTTCATCTTCATCTTCAGAGTGCATTACTGTGTTTCCAACAATCCTACCTGAGTAGTTTTGTCCGAAAGCAGGTTCGACATCTTCATCTTCTGCTTGTAGTCCAATGACTCGGCCATCTCCTGTGTATCCGACCCAATCACTTTCTTCAGAAGCAAGGTCGAAAGTAGGTAGTCCGAACTCAGCCAATAGTTTGCCAAGATTCATACCTGCTACCACAATACCTGAAACTTGAGCAAGGCTTCGTATTTCTGCCCTGTTGATTCTTGAGGACATTCCGTATCCGTAAATACCTGCCCCAAGTAGGAAACCGATTAGGGAAGCAACTTTGTTTCCAATTTTAGGGATGAATGAAAATGATACATTACTTGCATAGAGGCCACCGACTGCCGCACCTACGACAAGCCCTGCTATACCACCATACAGTTGTGCGTTCTTTGCCTGACCGATTGCGGTTTCAGGCAATTGTTTAATATCTTCTAATGCTTCCATTTTATTCACCGTTGTTCCTCTCTTTCTTGTTCCGATACATAAAGGTGTCGCTCAGTTCAATCCTCCCCATTGAGCATTATTCGCCACCGTAAGGGCAGGTGCATTGTTTCCCATCGGCAAAGATGTGAAATGACCGATTGGCCCTTCTTTGGTTAGTGGGGCAGAAATCGGAATCATTGTTTCTGTTGTGGGAGTCCACACCCTACTAAACTCATTCGCATCAAAACCAAGTTTATGACCTTCTCTAACTGCATTGGTAATAACGCCATTTGGTGATGCCGTTGCTACTTGTGTTCCTGTTAGATTTTGTCCGACCCTCATATCTTGATGGACTGCATGAATCTCATATTGTTGTCCGTAATTCGATACTACTGCATTCATCGCACCCTGCATTGGGGTTCTCTTTAGTGCATTAAGAATCGCTAAGTCAAGATTCATAATTGTTGTAATTAACCTTTTGATATTTAAGCCTGTCGGAAAGATAGTATTTTTTCACGACTATCTTTGCTTTTTGTAATCAGATAAAGTTTTGAAATTATGTGAGTGTGAATAGATTACTCGTAGCACCCGATAAGTCAATACTTTGAAATCCTTCACTTCTCCAATAACATACGCTGACGACTCTAATGGAACAGAAATTGTTTTTATTTTTTTTTCAATTTCTTCATCTCTATTTTTTGTTCCATCTACTTCTACACATCTCCAATCACTTAACCAAATAGAGTCCTCATATCGAGTAGCCGTAACGATGATGATTTTCTCTGACCCCTTGAATAAGGTATCATTTGTGAAAATGAAATCTACTCTATTCAAAACTCTTCTGAAGTTATCTCGATTTCCTGAATAGCCTTTGTAATCATTTACACTCATCCACTCTTTTTGATAATACACAGTTGGTGAATTAGGGGGAGGGTATAGTTTCTTCATTGTAATCACCTATATCATTCTCACAAAATCATAATCAGGTAGTGAACCATAAACACCCACTTCACCGACCATCCATGCTTCGATTAGTTCTTTGATTCTATCCATATTATCTCCCTCACCTATGTAAAACCTTTCTCCATCTTGGAATGAATCTAATCTTGAGTCCATAATCATTTCAATATATGCTTTATTTTTAGAATCTTCATTAGGCGATTCGGAATAAGTTCCGAGATGAATCAAACCTCTTATGTAAGCATCACTATCAATGATTGAAAAAACCAAAGCCATGAGTGCATAACCTTTTCCTTTCCCTAATTTTTCACTTGAAAAAACGAATGCTATATCTTCTTCCGTTCCCCCTGTTAGAAAATCAGTATGTCGGTTTGTTTGTATAGATGAATATTCTTCTCCATCCCACCAATCATTTACCATATCTACATAAAAGAGAGGATATTCTTTTGGGAATCTGATGTAATTCTCACTCATCATCTTTCCTCCTCATCAACGGTGCTATCATAGATAACTTTCAAATACCTCAATAAATCCTGATAAGTTTCAAACTGCCCACAATAAACCATATCATCATTAGAATATAGTCGGTTGAGATATTCTCTATCTCCTCCATACTTCAAATGTTCTTTTATTGATTCCCACCCTTGCGGAATCCAAGTTTTTGATACCGTATCGTGATAATATATTTCATTGATAAATAGGGTATCGAAGGTGGCACTTTGACTTAGTTCGACTGAGATGATTCTAATTTTAGAGGGGTCTAATTTTTTATCCACAGGACTCAAAAAATAAGCATACCAAAAATCAGCGTCAATTCGGGTGTATTGAGGTGGCTCGTATCCAAATTGATAGTAATATCTATTTCTCCAATCACCGTAAGTTATCCATTCTTTACTCACATCAGGACAATAAGTGTTAGGTAGTGATTTCCTCATTGGAACTGTGTCGCCCACATTGTTCACCCTCTCGTAGCGTAAGCAAATCCGAGAGCCGTTAATGCGAGAGCAATCATTTTGTAGGCATCCTTATCCTTATTTTCACCCTTATTGTTGATTGAGGGTTTCAATGATTCAGCATTCATAACTTGTTCAGTTAATTTACTAATATCCCCTGCCATGTATTGTGTTACTTCTCTCAAAGGCGCATTTTCCAACATCCTGAGTTGTTCGTGGATGGGGATTCCCTTACAGTTGTAATATTTGTAAGCAAACGCAGTTAATCCAATCATAACTTTCCATCCTTCTTCATCATACCCTTCTACTCGCATTCTTGTAATGATTCGTGCAAGAGTTTTTTGCCCCTCATGTTCTGAGAATAAGGCTTTCTCAAGTTCAGAAAAAGTATAACAATCATCGTGAGGTGTAGGAGTTTCCATCATAACTTGTGGTTCAACCTGCGTTTCAGCAGACATACAAGTAGGGCAACTTGTTTCATTACCTTCTGCTTGGAAAGATTCCCCACAACTACCGCAATCGAGATTCATAATGTGGATTGATTCGTTCCGTCATTTAAGGTTGTCGGTATTTCCACTTATTTTTCTCATCGAGTCGTGGAGTAAATGTTTTACCATTTTCTTTTTTAGCAGACCAAGTAGATAGCACTCTTGCTTTCCGACTAACAACATAAAAAATGATTAAGTTTTCATGTGTTTCATCATCAACCAATACAACTTCTCTAATGAATTGTGTATCTTTGGGGGTGCAGTAAGAAACCACTTTATTGTTACTCATCAATAGTGTGAAACTTTCTAAGTTCAGTTTAGGCGTTCTTTCACCCCTCTTTTTGAAATTAACATCAGGTCGAATACCAAGTTTAGATAATCGTAATTGATTTTGTCGTTCCACTTCATGTGGGTATCCACCCTGTATTTTGAAAGTATCAGTTGCTTTGAATGGTTTTGTGGAACTTGCCATATCCACTACTTGAGCAATAAAATCTCTTTCAGATTCATCTTTCCACTCAGGAAAATAAACGGCTTGGTGGTAATAATCTCTTTCAGCAATTTGTCTTTCTTTAGAGAAGTCGTCAAAAACCTCAAGGAACTCATCAAAAGAATACCAAGTTTCCATTTCCATGATAAAGTAGGAGAACTAATTCCTATTTTAACATATCGCTTAGTTGCCGTATTTCTTACCCGTCATATATGCAACCCATAGGACTGCTAATGAGGCTACTCCTGTTGGAATATTGATTCCTGTTTTGCCGACTACATCTTGTGCAGTTCCTACAACATCAAAGTCGGAGATTTTTCCTCCGATTTCTTCAAACATATTTCTTTCTTTAGAGTCCATTTTTCTGAAACCTGACCTATCATCCCAAATCTTACCTTGCTTATTTTGGTCTGTGTGCATATTTGGGTATTCAAAACTTTTATCCATAGGTCTTTCCGCAACTTCCTTTCTAACATAAGCGACATGGTGTGGTCTTTTAACATAAGTCATTTCACCATATCCATTAGCCTCAAACTCTTCAGCCCACATATCTATTCTTGGGGCGATGAATACCATCCATTCATCCCCGCCATATTCAAAAGTTATTCTCGCAGGGTAATTCGGCCCGTTTTGAATCTTCATAACTGTGTCCGTAGGGAGTTTTCTGAATACCCTACTCAAATTATAGGAGGAATAAGTGCTATCCCCCAACGGAGTTAGATGGTCTTTCCCTTTCCCACCCAATGCCTTAATTTCACCCCAAGTCATCGTCATAGTGTCGGGTAACTCAATTCTTGGGATAGTTGCAGAACCCCGACCCCCTTGATGGTATAATCCATCAACTTTTTTTGTAATCAAAGACATTTGTAGAGCATCCAAATAGGGGAAATCCAATTCTGTTCCACTTTCCATCGCTTCTTTCTCTCTCTGTTTCCTCTCCTTTCGGGTAAGTTTTTCACCCCATCGAGGCATCATCGAAGGATTGGGTTTTCTTGTTATCCAAAAACCCTTTTGTGAAAAACCAATTTTGTCTTGTTCAGCATTGAAGGATTCTGCATCCTTCATATTTCGATTTTTCCGAGCCTCTTCTTGTAATTCCTGTTGAGTAATGTAGTGCATATCGGGTGCGAATCCCTTTGGAATACTTCTTTCGCCAATATCCATCGACTTTACACCTGAATAGGCTTTATCGCCCATCGCTTTTTCTGTGCCTTTAGATTCATCCCTTCGGTCTTTCATGGATTGTTCCTTAGTAGTTTCCTTTCCATCTCTCATACCCATTGATTCATCCAATTTATCATCGTAGCCTTGTGCCGCCATGCTTTTTCGTGCCGACTGCAACTTCCTGAATCTTCGCATCTTAGCATCTCTCTTGGACTTTCTTTCACCCTTCCTTCGTGCGCTTTCTCTCACTCTTTCTTCTTGTGCGGGTGTCCTTCTGTAAGTTCGTGCTTCAAAAGTTTCAGCACTCATTTCAGTTCCGCAACCGCAACTGTGTTCGCCTTCAGCATTCATAACCAAAGCGTTTCCGCAGTTTCCGCAACTTGCTTCAGCCCCAAACTCTTCAGCGTGGTTTTCAAACGCCACATTATCAATTGCACTATCGGAGGGAACATAATCTCCAAGTTCCTCAGTCCTTGTTCGCTCTATGAATTGTGGGGTAAATCCATCCTTCTCTTCAAATCCTGTTTTGTGTGCCTTTCTTCTTCCATCATCACCATGAACAATAACATATTGAGCATCAAAGGTTTC